>Ga0315547_1000272_pt1 | contig 56557 bp, 49 predicted proteins | sample SalMarSW160240MG_2_FD_202542 | JGI IMG/M metagenome (GOLD analysis project Ga0315547, IMG submission 202542) | Salt marsh sediment microbial communities from the Plum Island Ecosystem LTER, Massachusetts, United States - Salt Marsh Sediment SW1601-240 ...
AAAGAGGAAATTTAAGCCTTTACGTGAGGTTCAAATTCAGAACTATTGCCAATCTCCAATCAAAAATTCCCTAAAACCGGAAATTTAAGCCTTTACATTAGTAGGAAATTTAAGCCTTTACGTAACAATCTTTTGACAATAGGGTTTTTTATGTTATATTGTAGAAAATAGGAGGAAAAAATGCTAGAAAATTATTTGGATCGGTTGAAATCTGTAAAAGAGAAAATAGACGAGTTAAGGAGGCATCTTTGAGGTAGAGAGAGGAGAAAGAAAGATTAGGGAATTAGAAGAGATGGCTTCTGCTTCAGGATTCTGGAGTAGAGAGGGCCAATCAAAGACATTGAAAGAGCTAAGTTTTCTTAAAGAGAAAAAAGATGAGTGGAATAAATTAGGGGGTCTATATCAGGAGATTGTTACCCTGGGAGAACTTCTAAGGGAAGAAGAAGATAAGGATCTTAATAAAGAGATGGAGAGTAAGCTCCCTTTGCTGGAAAGAAAAATAGGAAAACTCCAGATAGAATCTCTGCTAAGAGGAAAAAATGATCATGCTAACGCTATTATATCTATTCATCCTGGAGCAGGAGGAACTGATTCCTGTGATTGGGCAGAGATTCTACTTAGAATGTACCTGGGCTGGACGGAAAAAAAGGGTTATCAAAGAAGATTGGTTGAATATATCGCAGGTGAAGAAGCAGGAATAAAGACAGCTACTGTTGTGGTGGAAGGAAGATTTGCCTACGGTCATCTTAAGGGAGAGGTGGGTATTCATAGATTAGTACGTATTTCTCCTTTCGATTCAGCTCATCGTCGTCACACTTCTTTTGCAGCAGTGGACGTAATTCCAGAGGTTGAAGATGTAGAAGTAGAAATCAAAGAAAGTGACTTAAAAATTGATACTTTTCGAGCTGGCGGACCAGGGGGGCAGCATGTTAATGTTACAGATTCAGCGGTTAGGATTACTTATCTGCCCAAGGGTATAATCGTACAATGTCAGGATCAGAGATCCCAACATAAGAACAAGGCTACGGCGATGAGAATTCTCAAGGCTCGTTTGCATAATCTTTATGAACTTGAGAGAGAAAAGGAATCGAAGAGAAGACATGGAGAAAAAGCAAGGATAGAGTGGGGAAATCAGGTGCGTTCATATATTTTGCATCCTTATACCCTGGTGAAAGATCACCAGACTGGCGTGGAAAAAGGTGATGTAGAAAAAGTATTCAAAGGTGAAATAGACGAGTTTGTAACTGCCTCATTAAGAAGATCAGCCAAATATTAAAATAGCGTATAGCGTTCAGCGGATAGCGTATAGTGAAAAATCTAAAACAAAAAAAGCAAAATCAAAGGGGATAAGTTCATTGTTAAGCGACCCCCTCAATATGTTCCCCTATACGCTAAACGCTATCCGCTCTACGCTATATTTTACTGGAGGGAGGTTTAGATGGGGGGATTTTATATTGGGAGAGAGAAAAAGGCAAGGAAAGCCTATGGATTTGATGAGGTAGCATTGGTCCCAGGTAGAAAGACTTTTGATCCTAGCGATATAGACGTAAGCTGGAAAATAAGAGATTTGACTTTTGATATCCCTATCTTAGCTTCAGCAATGGACGGGGTGGTGGATACGGATTTTGCCATCCAGATGGGGAAATTGAGAGGATTGGCTATTCTTAATCTGGGAGGTATCCAGACTCGTTACGATAATCCAGCTGAGGTAATAGAGGAGATTGTCCACTCTTCTTCCAAGGAAAGCGTAGAGGTTATTCAGAAAATTTACCGGACTCCTATAAAAGAGGGGTTAATAGGGAAAAGAATTGAAGAGATAAAGAAAGCCAATGTTCCCGTAGCTGTTTCTTCTATTCCTCAACAGGCAGTCCGTTTTGGCTCTATAGCTGAAGAAGCAGGAGCAGATATATTTGTTGTTCAAGCCACTGTAGTTACCACAGATTATATTTCTTCCCGGGGTAAAAAACTGGATTTCAGCAAATTTTGTTCTCAGCTTTCTATTCCTGTGATAGCAGGAAACTGTGTCACTTATGAGACGGCTTATGATCTTATGCAAACTGGCATAGCCGCTCTTCTGGTTGGAGTAGGCCCGGGGGCAGCTTGCACTACGCGGGAAGTGCTGGGGGTAGGCGTTCCACAGGTTACGGCTACCATAGATACTGCTGCTGCTCGCGATGATTATTTTAAAAAAAGTGGCTATTATATTCCTATAATTACTGATGGGGGAATGAGAACTGGCGGGGATATCTGTAAGGCATTAGCTTCCGGAGCAGATGCTGTGATGATTGGCTCTGCTTTTGCTCGGGCTAAGGAAGTGCCGGGCAGGGGTTATCACTGGGGAATGGCTACTTCAGATGAAAATTTGCCACGGGGGGCAAGGGTAGCGGTAGGAACTACTGGCACGTTAAAGGAAATCATTTACGGACCGGCTAGATTGGACGATGGCTCGCAAAACCTTGTTTGGGCTATAAGAACCTGTATGGGCTACTGCGGTGTCTGTGACATAAAGGGAATGCATGAGGTAGAGATGGTCATTGCCCCGGCTATAAAAAGTGAAGGCAAATTTTTCCAGAAAGTTCAACGATTAAGGGAGGAAGGGTAAAGTAGTTACTAAGTTGCTTTCCTTATTTTATTAGAACGAATACAACTGGTACAAATATGGGCTTTCTTTATTTGTCCATTGATGTTTATCTTAATCCGCTGCAGGTTAGGAAGCCACCTTCTTTTTGTTCGGCGTCCAGATTTACTTACCATGTTTCCTGTACTTGATCTTTTACCACATATCGCACATATTTTTGCCATGAGTAATTTTCCTTTTTTTATATGTAAATGCTCAGTGAAATACATTCCTTCTTGTCATTGCGAGGTTGCCAAAGGCAGCCGTGGCAATCTCTGGTGAAGAATGAGATTGCGGAGTTTATCCCGAGCGATGTAATCGAGATTGCTTCACTCCGTTCGCAATGACAAGCCTGCCTAGGAGGCTGGTGAAAAAGTGGTTTTTTGTAGAGGTTTCATTTATGAAACCCGCTTTGCTAAGGAGTCCGATAAATCGGACCCCTACAATATGGGGGTTTTTCACAAGCCTCCTAGGCGTATCCGCACGCAGACAGGCGAGGGACCTTGCTCGCAATGACGTGGTTCACTGAATATTTACCATCAACGTTACTAAAAAGAATAGCATAATTCTGAAAAATGTCAAAAATGGCTAATCTTACTTCCTCTGTTCGCTATGCCAAAGGAGTAGGTGAGAAAAGGGCACAGCTTTTCAAAAAGCTGAATATCAGAACAGTTTCTGACCTTCTTTATCATTTTCCTGCCTATTACGAAGACCGTTCCAATGTTGCTCCCATTGGACAAACTTCATCTGGCAAAAGACAGGTAATTCAGGGTCAAGTTCTCTTAGTCAATCAGTTTAAAATAACTAAGAAATTATCTGTTTTTAAAGCAGCAATTAGAGATAACAGCGGAGTAATTTATGCTATCTGGTATAATCAAAGTTATCTTAGTAAGCTTGTTAAGAAAGGGAAGGAACTTGTAGTGAGCGGTAAGGTAGAGTTGAAATTTGGTCAAAAACAGATTAAGGTGGAAGATTTTGAGTTTCTATCCGGCGATGAGAAGGATAATCTTCATTTAAGAAGAATTGTCCCTTGTTATCCTTTGACTGAGGGTTTATCTCAGAGGATGCTGCGCAGAATTATCAAAACAAACCTGGAAGAGAAATCTTTTTACCTGATAGACTCCTTGCCCTATGAGATAAGAAAACGTTATTCACTTATTTCTTTACCCGAAGCATTGAATAATATCCATTTTCCAGAAGATTTCTCCCGACAAAAAGAAGCTCGGCGAAGACTGGTCTTTGAAGAACTGTTTCTTCTACAATCTGCCCTTGCTTTAAAAAGAGAAGAGTATAAGAAAGAATCAGGAATTCCCTTTTCCACAGATAGGGAGTTGACCAGCTCCTTTTTTCATTATCTTCCTTATTCACTAACCCTGTCCCAGAAGAAAGTGATAAGAGAAATACTGGAGGATATGCGCAGTTTTCATCCTATGAACCGCCTACTACAGGGAGATGTAGGCTCAGGCAAAACCGTGGTAGCCACACTAGTCTTACTTACAGCTATAGCCAATGGATACCAAACAGCCTTAATGGCTCCTACTGAGATTCTTGCTCAACAACATTGGCTAAACTTGAAGCAGCTCCTGGAACCTATGAATATTAAAGTGGCCTTATTAGTGAGCGACCTTCCCTCTGGGGATAAAAAAGAGATTCGGGCAGGGCTAAAAGAAGGCAGAATACAACTGGTTATCGGTACGCATACTTTAATTCAAAAAGAGATTGATTTCAATGAACTGGGAGCAGTGGTGATTGATGAACAGCATAGATTTGGAGTTATGCAACGCCTGAGCTTACGCAGTAAAGGTAAGTCTCCCCATGTTTTAGTGATGACAGCAACTCCTATTCCCAGAACTTTAGCTTTAACTTCCTATGGTGACCTGGATCTTTCTATAATTGATGAGCTTCCGCCGGGGCGTAAATCTGTCATTACCCGCTGGATAAGTGGGAGTAAAAGGAGAGAGCTTTATCGGTTCATTACAGAAAAATTAAAAGAGGGAATACAGGCCTATTTTGTCTATCCTTTGATTGAGGAGTCAGAGGAACTGGACCTAAAGTCTGCTCAGGAGGCGGCTGACCGATTACAGAGAGATATTTTTCCCCGTTTTAGAGTTTGTCTGCTGCATGGGAGAATGAGAAGAGAAGAAAAGGAAAGAATAATGAACTCCTTTCGGGAGAAAAAAATCCATATTCTTGTTTCTACTACTGTTATAGAGGTAGGGATTGATATTCCTAACGCTAGTCTGATGCTCATAGAAAATGCAGAACGTTTTGGCCTGGCTCAGCTTCATCAACTCAGAGGAAGAATAGGCAGGGGTTCCAGGCAATCTTATTGTTTTCTCCTTACAGGAGAGAAAATTTCTCAACAGGCAAAAGAGCGAATAAGAATTATGTGCAAGGTGAATGATGGTTTTCTGCTAGCTGAAGAAGACCTTAAGTTACGTGGTCCGGGAGAATTTTTTGGAACCAGACAATGGGGAATGCTCAATCTAAAAATAGCTGATTTAATAAAGGATGCTCAAGTGCTTTATTTAGCCCGTAAGGAGGCTTTCCAACTGGTGAGGAAAGACCCTGGACTAAAGAATTATCCCCAATTATGGGAGGAGCTCAATAGAAGATTCATCCAGCAGTTGGACTTAGTTAAGGTAGGATAAATTCGTATCTATTATAGCGTATAGCGGGTAGCGTTTAGCGGATAGGAAATCATCAAAGCTAAAAATTAAAAGCGCAAAACGAAGAACTATAATTCAATGGTATAGGAATTTCCTTTTTCCCCTCACCTCAATCCTCTCCCCACGGGGGAGAGGAAGAAACAACAAATAGAACTCCTTTCCCCACGGGGGAGAGGAAGAAACAACAAATAGAACTCCTTTCCCCACGGGGGAGAGGGAAGGGAGAGGGGGTAAGTTCAGCTATCTTGAACTTTGTTTTGAATTTACTATGAGCTCTTTTGAATTTTTTGTTTTTCACTATACGCTATCCGCTAAACGCTATACGCTAATCCTCACTTAGTTCCCGATAGTACTTTATCTTTATAGGCAAGCTACCTCTGTCTATGACTGCCTTTATTTTTCTTTCCGCTACTATCTCATCATTTTGGATGACTTCTCCTCGCGAGATGACGGTAAAGCAGTTAGAGCGAGTAGTTATAAGATTAGAGAGGCTGCGAAAGATAGCTTCTCTCTCATCTTCTTCATCTGTATAGCCGTCTTTATCATCATCCTTACCGTTAGAGCCTAATCTGGCCAGGAGAAGGATTTCCAGGATTTCTCCTATTTCATTAAAGGGCCTTTTTTTGCTATTTCCATAGTTAATAATAGCCTGAGAGAGGGCAGAATCAATCCCTGGTAAAGCTTCTAGAACTTGTTTGCTAGCAGTATTAATGTTTATTCTTCCCTGGATTGGTTTATCAGGAGGGTTAGCTACGGTGATTTTATCCAATATCTGCCATTCTCCACCCTGTTCCAATCTTATTGTTCGCCATTCTCCACAGTGAATAAAACCGGTCTCTCCAATATTGGCAAAAGGCTTATCCTTCACGTAGAAACTGCTATAGTCATTTTTGTTTTTTCCTTCACCTACTTCGGGCATCCAGAACCAGTTACGAAATCCTGGACTTCCCCCTGGTAGAATACTAGCAAATTCTCTACTGCGAGGGTCATTTTTTTCCCAGGCACTCCAGGGAAGTCCATAACTACTGTAGCTTACTTTATCAACTATATTTCTTCTTTTATTTCCCAGAATCACAGTATCTCTATTATCGCCCAGAATTTCTTTGCCTATATTCAGGCCGGGTATTGCTATTACCATATTAAATATAAGTCTATAGCTGCAAGAAGATATTTTTCCCCACAGTGCTCTTGTCCCTAAAGAGGTTTTTATTTGCCATCCTCCTACTTCACAGGGAACTTCATAGGGATTGAAGAGTTCAATCCACTCTATTTCTATCTCTATTTTTGTCTTTTCTGGAGGTTTTTTCTCTGCTGCTTTAGCTATTTTCTCTCCCAGGAGCTTAAAGAATTTTGTACTTATTTTGTCTTCCTTATTTAAGGGTTGATAATCTTCTATTATTTTTTCTACTCCCTTTTTTAGCTCTTCTTCTTTGATATAGGTGCTTTTTTCTATCTCTTTCTCTAACCCTGGAACTATTCCCTTTATTTTCTCTTTTAGTTTCTTCTTAATTTCCCCTCTTATTTTGTCCTTTAGGAATTCAACTCCGCCTTTTACTAATTCTTCTACAGCTATTTTTATTGAAGTTGTAAAATTGGGCATAACCTCGTTGATATAGGGTGTTTTCTCAATGCCATATTTTCCTCGATAGGCGGTAGGAGAGCTATCCTCATCGCGGAAATCAACTATGTTCACTGCTATTTGATATGCCTTTTCAGCAGGCATTCCTACCTCCTGCAGGGCCTGGCTGATTTTGGAAGGAGAGGCTTTGTTGATATTTATCCTTAATCTTCCTTCTTTATCCAGGTTTTTATCGTAGGAGTAAATGGTAAGATAGTCTTTTATTTCATTGAAGATGGCCTCTCCTATGCCGGGAACAAGTCTTATTTCTTCTACTGTATCAAAGGGATTATCATCTCCATAGGGCTGTTGTGGGCGAAACTCATCTGGCTCGTCTATACCTTCATCAAGCTCATCTATTTTACCATCTGCGTCATTATCAATACCGTCAGCCTGAAGAAGGGAGTTATCTTTGTCGTCATCCACTCCTTTAACTCCAGGAGCACCATCCGGGCCATAACGATATGCTATGATAGCTTTTATTACATCAGAAGATAGTTTTTTATTGAGCACTTCTATCACACCCAGACTAATCTCATAAGGAGTCCACCCATCATTGTAATTATTCATTCCTACCGCATTTATGTTAATCTTGGCTGCCTCATCAAATATTCCCAACCTCTCCTTACTCTCTTCTTTTTCTTCATAATAAACGTTATATTTCCCCTCTTCCCAGGTCTCTTTAAATCCCAAAGCCCAACTTTCATAAAGGTCATCGTATTCGTTGGTATCATTCCGTAGTTCCGCTGTAGCTCTTTCTATGCCTGCCTGGGCTAAATAGTATGCCTTGACGCTGTCCTGATAGTTAGAAGCTGCTCTTTGTTCCAGTCGCATGCGATAAAGGAAACTACCCCCTATAGCCCCCAGGAGAGCAAGGAATGCGAAGGCGAGAATAAGAGCGATTTGCCCATCTTCTTTTCGGATGCTATTTAGCAGTGATTTTTTGAATCCCATGATAAAACCTGTGGAAAAGGGGACGGTTCTATTTTTTGCTATTTTGCATTTTGTACTATTTTCAACTTTCTTTTCAAAAAATAGAACCGTCCCCTTTTCCCCTCTACTCTATGTCGTCATCGGTTGCCATTTCTCTGTCTGGACCGGCACTCACTATGAGAAAACCTTTTGCGGACAAACCCTCTTCAGGGGTAAGTTTTTTCCATAAACCGGGAGGCAGTGAACCGTCTCCCCAGCCCGTTTTTTTACCCTTATCCCAGTCTTTACCCGGAGGACCAGACGGATAGTTACCCATCTGGAATTGTTTCCCTCCTTTTTCCGTTGTCGTCCAGAAAAAGTAAGCATAGTTAGTATTCCAGGGGTCCCTAATATTTTTCGGTAGAGAAGAAAGATAAGGCCCCCACCAGGGAGAGAAGCCATCAGGAGAAGTTTTGTCGTCCAATTGCTCCAGGCTTTCTATGTAATTTTCTGTGTCTTCCTCTATTTGTTCAATGGCTCTACCCATCATTTCAATCTCAGCTCTGGCCTTATTCACTCTTGCCTTATTCAAGGCACTGTTGAATCGGGCCAGAGCTATCCCTGCCAAGACGGCAATTATCCCCACTACTATCAAAACCTGCAGAAAAGTGAATCCTTTGTCATCTCTTATCTGAGAGCTCTGAAAAACTCCAATTTTGTCATTGCGAGCAAAGCGAAGCAATCTCTTTTTGAAATTGCTAAATCTGCTCTGAGTCTGGTTTTGAGATTGCTTCAGGACTTCGTCCTTCGCAATGACATCAGGGGTAACTTTGCTTTCAAATTGCATTTTTCAGAGCTCTCTATCTTGTTTATCTGCGAAAATCTGCGTCCTAATTAAAGCTATCTTGAATTATGTTTTGAACTTGTTATGAACTATCTTGAACTTTGTTTTGGTTTTCCTATGACCTATCAGCTATGAGCTATGAACTATCTTATCTGCATTTCCCTACTTTCTCTTTAAAGATACAAGATTTACCGAAGGAGGAAGCGATGGTGGAGGGGAAGAAGACAAATTAGAATCATAAGCATAAGCAAAATATTCCCAGCCGGGAATAACCCCTGTCCACTCTGCTTCAGCCAGGGTTCCCCAAAAAAAGAGCGTCTGACTGAAAGTGCCGCTGTCACTGGGGGTCTTAAGTCCCCCAGTATCTAGTGCCTCGTAAGCATTATTGTTAGGCAGGATACTCTCTTCCTGATTTACTCCTCCCCCAGTTACTACTTTCAAGGTTCCTTCTTCAGCAAGGAGAGCCGCATCCACTGCATAGATGGGTACCTCTATGGCATCAAAGCGCTCCTCGGAGAGACCGAATTCTTGGGTTTGCGTCCCATGCTTATTGTGTGCTTTCAGGTTGAGTCTGATCCAACGAAAGGCGCAAGGAATAAAGTCTATATTATAAAAGGGGTCGGTATCGACGTCGATAAATCCTAATACTTCTCGATCCCAGTCACTAGAACTACTGGGGGGAGAATCGTCTCTGGTTACCCAAACTTGTAGGGTCGTTTCCAGTTGGGCTTGGCTTTCATTTTGATAGTGCCACAGTACGATTCTTCCACCAGTGACTAATCTGCCCAAGTCGATGTCCACGGTGTAGGTTTTCGTCTCATCCGGTGCAAAAAAAGTGGGTCCGACATCAGTGACAGACGTATTGTTGCCATCTGGATTACCCAAAGAGTGTTCAGGGTTGTACCAGTCCGGGTTCGAAGAGCTATTGTTGATGGCCGTTCCGTAGCGCAAAGTAGGATTTAAGACAATATTCTTTTTCGCCAGCAGTGCTAAGGATGCAGTGTTGCTCTCTTTTAGCAGGGTGCTGTCAATAAACATATTGCCACCGGAGACAAAGGTGAGTTGTTTCCCGTCAGGAATGATGCCCGAAACGGAGATATCACCTTCAGCATAGATGATGTTGTTGGTAATGGAAGAATAATCAATCGTATTGACCGTTCCGTTCGATAGCTCTTGACTAATACTTGTCGTATTCAAGACTAGACGAGCCGAATGGGGGTAGTAATGATAACTGGTGCTACTTGTCGTATCCTGGAACCATTCCGTAACAGTATCATTGTCATTGGCGGTATTATCATTGTTGGGGTCAGCCCATTCGGTTTCTTTGTTTTTCTCCCCGCCGTTATCAAGATAGCAGTCAATTCCCGAGGCAAGATTCTGGTATCGAGTTTCCTTTATATCGGGCCAGGAGGCGCTTTGAGGCCCCCCATAGTAGTAGGCGGGGCTTGAGCCAGGCCCAGAGTAATCATAGCAAGAAGGAAGGTGAGATGAGGAAAAGTAGTGGCCCTCAGCAGTGTCAAAAAGGTCTGGATCGTCGTAGGAAGGGTCATCAGGGTCAAAGAAGTAGGAGTGACCGCTGTTTGCATTGCTTCCGTTAATTCGAAGGCTACTCACTCCTCCGTTGCTAATACTACCATAGACTAGGGCTTTGCTAACGGTGGCAAGGATGAGGTTGTTCGAGCTGCCGCTGGCCCAGGATACATTTCCCAGGATGCTGAAGGGAGCATTTCCCTCAATAAGAGAACCACTTCCGGCGGAATCAAAAGTATTATCCTGGAAAGTAGTGTCTGAATTTATGAATCTCACATAGTCGAGTAAGGGGCTGTTATTCTTAGCTATTACCTGAAGAGCAACCAATTTCCTAGCAGAGTCCCGAGATTCAATGGTAATATAGGGTTGGTCTCCATTGTCATTATCTACTGAATCAAACGCTGGGTCGCTATTCTCGGGATGAGGAATATCATCCTTATCTATTCTAATTTGCACTTCACTTTCACCATCGTCATTCAAGTCATAGGAATTCCAATCCTCTTCCTCCCAGTTCTCACCATTCAGCCAGGTAGTGGAATCATAATCAGGGTCTGTCCCCTCCCAGGTATTTAACTTGTCCAGAGCATATAATATTCCTTGTTTAGCTATAGCATAACTTTCTTGCTCCTTTCCGCTTTTTTCCACCATAGTTGTATTAATCACTACTTTGCGCACCAAGAAAGAAGTAAAGATGAAAAGCACGCTCACCACAACCAGCATGAGAATCATAGCTGTTCCATTATTTTCTTTGATTAACTTGATAGCATAGGAATTTAGTTTTTCCCCTCTCCCTTCCCTCTCCCCACGGGGGAGAGGATTGAGGTGAGGGAGTAACTTGTAGTATTCTTTGATTTTTTTCATCTTGCTCCTAGTTTGGCTGCTGAGGTTATTCTATAAGTGCGCCATTCTTTCAATGGCCCTTTTTGAGCTAGCTCTAAAGTAATGAGAATCTCGTCCTGGTTATCTCCCCCCATAATGAAATTGAGCTGAGTGACTTTAACATCAGAAAGAACAAGGGGTTCCGGGTCACTCCATGAAGAGCTGTATTTTCGTATATAAAGTAATGGCTCTTCTCCTTCCGATGATAAAGCAGGGTCTATAGGCTCAGTGTTAAGAGTAGGCAAGGCTGTATAGAGAGCAATTTTATCATTATCCGAAGTCCCCGGCGTGCTGTTCCAGGGATAAAAAGCCATTTTGTATGGTTGCTCTCTTTCATAGCCATAGTTATTCCCACTTCCATCAGTGGCTTCATTCCCCTCTTCTGGAATCACTACCATTCCTGCCTCCACTTCTTTCACCATCTTCTTCATCCCAATGCGGGCATTTTGCTGTAGGTTTGATTGCACCACACTCAATTGATAGGAACGGGAGCTAGTTCGATAGGCAGGGTAGATTAATAAGGCTATTATGGAAAGGATTGAAGTTGCTATGATAAGCTCCAGGAGGGTAAAGCCAGTTCTTTCTCTTGTTGGGTTGAGAAGAGCAAAGTCATCAGTTCTATATCTATCAAAGTGAATGCTCATATGTTTTAGTAACCCCTGCCCAGGGTTATTTAAGCTGATAGAGTAATCTTTTTTCATATAGCACCCGAGCTATTTTGGTTGTCTATTTGTTTATGTAGGCTTCTTGCCTGGTCGATTGGATATTTTCGCCTTGTTTCCAATACTCGCTTACGGTCACTCTTTTCGTATCGGTGATTTGATTGGCAATACTTCCATCTGGATTGTAAAAGCTGCCCTCAACTACACCCAGAATGGCGTCGTTCAAGGGGTCCTCACAGCCATCACCATCAATGTCAGTACCTTTCTTAGAAAGGTAATAGATATAGACCGAATTTCCTTTTTTATCCTCCATAAAGGTCAGCTCCTTAGTTTGTGAGTTGAAACTCTCGTAATCGGAAGAAGAGAGCGGGGTATCGTCAGTAAGGTCATCTCCCATTATATCACTCTTTTCTCCTGCTGTTCCACTTCCGTCGGTGTCCCCTACGCTGGTGATTAGTTTAATTGTCCCTTCCTTTAGTCCTTCTCCATCAGAGAGAGGGATAGTTCCCCCTTCTTTAATAAGATGGTAGTAGCGATAGTAAATCTGTATTTCTTTTCCTGCATTGAGTGACGATAATGTGAGAGTTAATGTGTTTGAGTTCCAGTTATAGTACTCTGAGGGTGGCGGAAAAGTAGAGATTACTGTGTATGGCATTCCATCCTCAGTAGCCACTAAGATACCGTCATTTTTATTCTGACCGGTGTCGTCAAATCCAAGGTCTTCCGTATCTGAATCATCGTCATTGTACCAATAATCATCATCCAAAGAGACCAGGATTTCGCCGGGAGAGACATTAGTGCGATATATGTTCAGCCGGTAGATAGCGCCTGAATCTATAGTCCAGGTCTCCGGCACAATGCGAGAGAAAGATTTCGTCTCTAGTTCTACCAGATGAGCCTGGGCTAAATGGAGAGCTTTTACTCTTTGCCCCTGACGGTTGATACTATTTAAAGAAGCAGTAATTACCCTTAAGGTGGCAAAAATGGCAAATGAGAGAATAGCTATAGCCACCATAACCTCAACTAAGGTGAATCCGCCTTCTCTTTTTCTATTCATTGTTCATTGACCTGCTAACCCGTTAGTTAATTAGTTAAATTAAGCCATGAACTATATTTTAAATTTGGTTTGAATTTATTAAACGCTATACGCTACCCGCTATACGCTATAATTATGGTCCGATGATGACAATGTCGCCATCAGAGGTTATGCCACTATCAGAATCGTAATCGGTATCTTTGTCGAGAGCAGTTTTGGCATCAGTATATCTTTTGATATCGTTGTCTCTATCTGGTCCCCAACTCACCAGGGCCCAATATTGGGGAGAGTCATCGCTGCTGGTGCAGTCAACAGAGGTTCCGGTATCTGAATCCCATTTGCCGGTATAATATAAGTAATGGTGATTATGGGCTCCCAAGCTTCCATTCCAGTCTTCCTTCCCACTGTCATTGAATGGGTCCCCGGCAATTCTCTTTAGATATGTAGGCTCAAAGCCTGCCTTCGGATATATCAGGTATCCCAATCCGATAGCATCATTATCGTCAGAATCAGTGCCGCCTTCTCCATTAAAAGCTTGGTCAGACTCGGCAATTATATCTGAAGTATAGGAGGTACTTCTGGACAAGCGAGAGTCCTTAGGGTACTCTCCATAGTCCACCTTATAATCCTCCAGGGCAATGGCGATACTACCCATATCTGCTTTTACTCCACTGACTTTAGCCCGGATATTAGCAGACATTAGATTGGGTACCACAATAGCGGTAATAATACTGATAATGGCTATCACTATAAGCAATTCGAGCAGGCTAAATCCTTTTGTATTTTCCATCAGTTCCCTCTTCTCTATTATAACATCTAGAATCATCTTAGCAAGAGTTCCTCAGGACGATTCCTCTCTGTCGCTCGATATCCGCTTTGAATTATCTCTACTCGTCTTCTCGTTTCGGGAAAGACGTGAAACTCGTCACTTCGTTCCTCAAACAGCACGTCTTTCTTTTTCCTCAACTCGAAGACTCGTTAAGGTAGCGTCTATAAGGTTTCTTCAAGGAATGTCCTTCGGTATAGATGTGATGAAGGACAATGCCTCAGGACAATTTTCTTCCGTCGCTGTTACTCGTATATCGTATATGGTATATCGTATATCGTGGAAGACCTTCAAGCACACAACACAATAACATTCACGCACGATAGAGCTGGTGAATCGTATTTCGTGAATCGTGAATGGTTAATTAAATAGTATAGGAATTTTCTTTTTCCCCTCACCTCAATCCTCTCCCCATGGGGGAGAGGAGGGAAGGGAGAGGGGGTAAGTTCTTTCATTGTTTGCGGTTCACTATTCACCATTCACTATTCACGATTTTGTTCCTATAAGGCTTCTTCAGAAAATGTCCTTCAGCAACGAAATTCATCCGCTATGGTTTTGCATTTTTCACTATACGCTATCCGCTAAACGCTATACGCTGTTTTTAGGAAAGTTTGACATTTACCTTGTCCCGCTATACTATAGTGGGATTATTGGAGGAAGGCTATGTTAAAAGTTGGATTAGTAGGATGCGGAGTTATAGGCAGTGGACTTGCCAGAGCCATAGATAATAAAAAGCTCTCGGGTTTGGAACTGGCAGCTATATGTGATAAGAATAGAACAAAAGAGGATAAATTAGCTTCTTCTTTAAAGAGAATGCCAGTAGCTACAAGTATAGATGGAGTGGTTGAAAAAGCTGATTTAATAATAGAAGCTGCTTCTTCTGATATAGCGGGAGAGTTAGTTCAAAAGGCTCTCAATAAAGGGAAAGATATTATGGTGATGAGCGTAGGAGGGATGTTAGAGTATCTTCACCTTTTTACTGAGGCGAGAGAGAAAAAGTGTAAAATATATTTCCCCTCTGGAGCCATTGCTGGCCTGGATGGGATAAAGGCGGCCAAAGAGGCTTGTCTGGATTCGGTAACTCTGGAAACGAGTAAACCCCCGCAAGGACTGAAAGGGGCTCCCTATCTTTTAGAAAAGAATATAGATTTAAGAGGGATTAAGGAGAAAGTCGTCATTTTTGAGGGAAATTGTCAGGAAGCGGTGAAAGCCTTTCCTAAAAACATAAATGTAGCAGCAGCTCTAAGTTTTGCTGGCATAGGAATGGAAAGGACTAAGGTGAGGATAATAGCGGACCCTTCTTTGAAGCGAAATGTTCATCATATTATAGTCAAGGGAGATTTTGGAAAATTGGAAATTAGTACAGAAAACGTTCCTTCTCCTTCTAATCCTAAGACAAGCTATCTAGCTGTCTTATCGGCTATTGCTACCCTGAGGGGAATAGTTGATTCTGTGAAAATGGGGAGTTAAGATGCTAGATTTAGCGTTAGTCAGACCTCTCATTCAAAGTGCTCTAAAGGAGGACATAGGAAGAGGAGATATTACCAGTGAGGCTATTATTTCCTCTCTTTCTCGTGGCAAAGCAGAAATAGTAGCTGAGGAAGAAGGAATTTTGGCCGGGGTTGAGTTAGCCAGAGAAGTCTTTCGATTGATTTCTTCGGAGAAGGTTGAGTTTAGCTATAGCCTAAAGGATAGGGATATTCTAGTTAAGGGAGAACCTATACTTATTGTTAAAAGCGAGACCTTAAATATTCTTAAAGGAGAACGGACAGCCTTGAATTTCCTTTCCCGTCTTTCTGGAATTGCTACCCTGACTAAAAAATACGTGGATTTAATCCATCCTTTTAAGGTAAGGATACTCGATACCAGAAAAACCACTCCCAATCTTCGCCTTCTGGAAAAATATGCTGTGAAGATAGGGGGAGGATTTAATCACCGTTTTGCTTTAGATGACGGAATATTAGTCAAGGACAATCACATCAAGGCATCTGGGGGGGTTAAAGAAGCAGTAGAAAGAATCAGGCGAAGCTTATCTCCTTTTAAGAAAATAGAGGTAGAAGCAGCTCGCTTATCTCAAGTAGAGGAAGCTCTGGCAGCAAAAGTAGACATAATAATGCTCGATAATATGTCTATCGAAGAAATAAAGGAAGCAGTGAAATTAATTCGAGAAAGTAATAAAGGAACACTAATAGAGGTTTCCGGAGGGGTAAACTTAGAAAGTGTAGTTGAAATTGCCAGAACAAAGGTGGATTTAGTCTCAGTGGGCCAACTGACCCATTCGGCCAGAATCCTGAAAATGAACCTTAACTTAATGGAAAGCTAGGAGATGAATTTTGTCGAATATAGACCTACATATACATACTATATACTCTGACGGGACTTTTACTCCTGAGGAGGTAGTTTGCCGAGCAGAAAAGCTAAATCTGGTGGCTATTTCTATAACTGATCATGATAGCGTGGCTGGATTAGAAGAGGCTATAGCTATAGGAGAAAAAGTAGGTATAGAGGTAGTACCAGGAATAGAAATGAGTACCGATATAGGAGAAGATGAGATTCACCTTCTTGCTTATTATCTAGACTACAAGGATAAGAGTTTTCTATCTAGGCTAAAGGAGTTTCAGTCTACCCGAGTAAAGCGCAATAGAGAGTTGCTCAAGAGATTAGAAGAGTTGGGTATGTCTATTAATCATAGAGAGTTGAAAGAAATAGCCCCGCGAGGAGTAATTAGCCGTCTTCATATTGCTCGTCTTATGGTGAGGAAAGGCTATGTTTCTTCTATAGGGGCTGCTTTCGAGGAGTGGTTAAATCCGGGTAGGCCTGCTCATGTTAAAAGAATGAAAGTCTCTCCTTCTCAGATTATCCAACTAATCTTGAAAACAGGAGGTGTACCCGTTTTTGCCCATCCTTATCTTTCCGGAAGAGATGATTTAATCCCTGAACTGGTCAAGGCTGGGCTTAGAGGAATAGAGGTCTATCATAGTGCCCATAATTCTAAAATCAGTGAACACTATAAAGAAATAGCCCAGAAATACCACCTTCTCATTACCGGCGGTTCTGACTGCCATGGAGAAGCTAAAGACAAAATGTTGATGGGTAGGGTAAAAGTTCCTGCTTCTCTGCTTAAAGATCTCAAAGCGGCAGCCAAGAAACAGAATATTCTCTCCTTATACTGAGACCCACAGTTAATCGCACAATATGTCTTTGCCAGGCACTTCATTCCTTCTTGAAGAAGGGAAATACTTGAAAAATCAAAGGTTTTGGAAAATGGCAGCCGATTCGTCCGCTCCCGTTGCTTCGCATCGGGAAAAGTTGAATCTTTCGTGGTAGCTTAGGTGGTTGGCAAATCCCCACCTGCCCAGCAGTCTATGTGTTCGGACTTCAGCCCTTCCGGCTGGTGTTGCCTGCGCCCAGAACCTGCTTGTCCGTTACTTTTTGCACTTGACAAGTTTATGCAAATTGCATACAATTGTATGCAGAAGAGATACAATAGGTGATCAGAATGAAACCCTTGACGAAAAACAGGGCAGAACTATTGAAATTGTTCTTTACCAACTCCGACCGAGCTTTCTATATGCAAGAGATTGGTAGGATTTTAGGTAAGAAACCTGGTACATTTCAGCGCACCCTTAACAATCTAGTTTCAGAAGGTACTTTGGAGAGTGAATATAGAGCGAACGCAAGGTATTTTAAGGTAAATAAAAACTATCCTCTTTTCGAGGAGTTGAAAAGCATAGTGTTTAAGACAGTAGGAGTTAGCGGCAGCTTGAAAGATGTATTAGAAAGAGTTGGTAATGTTGAATTCGCTTTTATTTATGGTTCTTTCGCGAAAGCAAAAGAGGATTATATGTCTGATATTGACCTTGTAACTATTGGTGATCTAGACGAAGATAGGCTAATTAGGGAGTTAGATAAATTGGAGGAACAGTTGCAGCGAGAGATAAATTATAAGCTTTATACTTTGAAAGAATTCAGGAAAGAAGTTGAAGGGAGGATACCTTTTCTCGTGGAGATCCTGAGAGACAAAAAAGTAATGGTTATAGGAGATGAAACTGAATTACGAAAGATTTCTGAAGAATAGATTGGTAAAAGAACAAAGACCGGATTTTGAGCAAATAGGGTATCAAATACAACGATCTCTAAAAGATTTAAAAACAGCGGAGGCTAATCTTAGTATTGATTTAACGTGGTCATTTGCTATCGCCTATCATTCAATGATTAGAGCTGGTAAAGCTCTTATGTATTCACGGGGGTACCTGCCGACAGCTAAGCATTCTCACAAAACCATAGTTGAGTTTACAAAACTAATACTTGGCGAGGAGTATCAGGATCTCATTGGTAGATTTAATAGAATGAGAAGACGGAGACACGATTTTATTTATGAAGCTAAAAACCATATAGCGTATCGTGAAGCAAAATCGTCGCTAGAAACAGCCAAGAAATTAATTGATAAAATTATTGTGTTGGTGAAGCAGGAAAATCCTCAAAAATATTTGTTCTAAGAAGAAAAAATTGAAGGGGAAAGACTCGAAAGAAGGGTACTCTCTTGAAGTGCAGATAGAATATCTTGAGTCTTTTGCCAAGAGGGAAGGGTATGAAGTGTATGAAGTATTTAAAATTTATCAAGATGATGGCATAAGTGGACATACTAAAGAAAGATCTGCCTTGAAAGGGCTTCTTAAGGACACAAAAGATAAAAAATTTGATGCAGTTTTGGTTTATAAGATTGACAGATTCAGTAGGAATCTATTTTGGGATTGCTTCAGGACTTTGTCCTTCGCAATGACATTAGAGTGATTTTACTTCTAAAATGGATTATTAGGAGTTCTCATCACTACAATAGAAAAAGATGACAAAAAATCATAGCTATATCAAGAACGATTTTCCCAAAGTCTGTATCCGTACCTATGGATGTCAGATGAATGAGTATGATTCCGAAATTATGGCTGGCTTATTAGAGAATAGCGGCTATCACTTGACAGACAACCCTGCGGAAGCTGGGGTAATTCTCCTTAATACCTGCTATGTGCGGGAGAAAGTTAAGCACAGGATTTACAGCAGACTGGGAGAATTAAAGAAACTTAAGGAAGAAAAGCCTGAGCTTATTCTGGGTTTATGCGGATGTTTAGTGCAGAAAGAGCCAGAGGAGGTTCTACAGCGAGCACCCTATCTAGATTTTATTTTAGGTACTTCTAACTTTTACCAGTTGCCGGAGGTGTTAGGGCAATTCTTCGGTGACGGAGTTCGAGGTACTAAGGCGAAAGGTAGCTCCCACTCTACGATAGTTCAGGTAGAGGAAGATAGAGCAATTCCTGAAGGCATGCCCAAATTAAGAAAGAGAAGATTTAGCGCTTTTGTTTCCGTTATGAGAGGCTGTAATAACTTCTGTTCTTACTGTAATGTCCCTTATGTAAGAGGTCGAGAAGTGAGCAGACCGCGTAAGGATATCCTGAGAGAAATTGAAGAACTGGCTCAAAAAGGATATAAGGAAGTAACTCTTCTGGGGCAAAATGTGAATTCCTATGGTAAAGGGGAAAAGGAAAAAATAGACTTTGCTGACCTTTTAGTTCTTGTTAATCAGGTAGAGAACTTAAGGAGGGTAAGATTTACTACTTCTCACCCCAAGGACCTAAGTGATAAGTTGATTGAGAAAATGGCAGAATTGGATAAGGTCTGTGAGCATCTTCATCTGCCGGTTCAATCAGGGTCTAATAAGATTTTATCCAGAATGAAGAGAGGCTATACGCGAGAGCATTACAAGAATTTGGTGAACAAACTCCGCCAGGCAATTCCCGAGATAGCTCTTACTACCGATATTATTGTGGGATTTCCCGGAGAGGAGGAAAAAGATTTCCAGGACACTCTGGAGTTGCTAGAAACAGTTGGTTTTGACGGTGCTTTCACTTTCTGTTATTCTCCTCTTAAGGGGACCGAAGCAGTCCGGCTCAAGGAAAGAATTCCTGAAAAAATTAGTGGCCAAAGGCTAAGAAGGTTAATCGAGCTTCAACAGAAAATCCTTCTTAGAAAGAATGAGTCCTTGGTCGGGAAAGAAGTCGAAATTATGGTAGAAAAAATCTCAAAAAAGAGTTCTGATGAGCTTCAAGGAAGAACACGCACTAATAAGATAGTGGTATTTAAGGGTAGAAAGGAGCTTATCGGTAATATTATATCAGTGAAAATAGTTACTCCTGGATGTTGGGCCTTAAGAGGGAAGGTCAACTCTTGCTAGATGCCCTTTTGGTTATTTTAGGACCAACCGGTGTGGGGAAGACGGAAGTAGCCATAGAATTGGCAAAAAGAATTAGAGCAGAGATAATATCTGCTGATTCTCGCCAGATTTACAAGGAGATGGATATAGGCACTGCCAAGCCTTCTCCTGCTATTCGCCAGGAAGTTCCGCACCATCTTATTGACTTCGTTCTTCCTGATGAGATTTTTAATGTGGCTGATTTCAAAGCACGGGCAGAAGCTATTATAAAAGAATTACAAAAGAAAGATAAATTACCTATTTTGGTAGGAGGTAGCGGTCTTTATATAAAGGCTGTAATGGATGGACTTTTCATAGGGCCAGGAGCAGATTGGAAGTTGCGGGAGAAGTTAAAAAAAAAGGAGAAAAAAGAAGGCATTGGAACTCTCCATCAGGAACTTGAGCGAGTGGACCCGACTACTGCTTCTCGCCTTCATCCGCATGACCAAAGAAGGATTATCAGGGCGCTGGAGGTTTACCATCTTTCTGGCAAGCCAATCTCCTCTTATCAAACACAATTTCCTTCTACCTTGACAAATGCAGTAATGATTGGCTTGGAGAGAGAAAGAGAATCTCTTTTCCGTCTAATTAATGAGCGAGTGGATAGAATGGTAGCAGGAGGATTGATTGAGGAAGTAGGGTCTCTTTTGAACAAAGGGTATTCAGAAGATTTACCTTCTTTACAGGGATTAGGATATCAACAGATAATAGCCTATCTAAAGGGAGAGTATCCAGAAGAAGAAGCGATCAGGTTAGTAAAGAGAGATACCAGAAGATTTGCCAAACGTCAAATGAGTTGGTTTAAGGGGGACAAACGAATATTATGGATAGATACAGGAGAGTTTTCTTCTTTCACTGAGATTTCAGACAAAATAATGGATATTCTAATGAAGAAAATACCACAGATAAAAAGAGCGTATAGCGTTTAGTGAAAAATGCAAAAGCAAAACTTAAAATCTAAAACCAACTTAAAAAGGAAAATAAGTTTTGAATTTTGAATTATGGTTTTTCGTTTTTAGCTTTGAGTTCTTAGCTTTAATGATTTATTCTATACGCTAAACGCTACCCGCTATACGCTATGTTAGAATTAAGTTGATAGGAGGAAAGGGGATGGAGCCAAGAGAACAGTTAGGACTGATCAAGAAGAATACAGTAGAAATCATTCAGGAAAGTGAGCTTTTAAGAAGAATAACAAGCAAGGGGTCACTTCGCATAAAGCTTGGAGTGGACCCTACTACTTCCGATATTCACCTGGGACATAGTATAGTTCTTTTTAAGCTAAGATGTTTCCAGGATTTAGGACATAAAGTTATTCTCTTAATTGGTGACTTTACCGCCAGGGTTGGGGATCCCAGCGGTAGAAGTAAAACGAGGAAACCCTTGTCTATCAAGGAGATAGCTGCCAATGCCAGAACTTATCGAGAACAGGCCTTTAAGATATTAGCTCCAAAAAAAACAGAAGTGCTCTTTAACTCTGAATGGCTTAGCAAGATGAATTTTTTTGATGTCCTGAAACTTGCTTCTCGTTATACCGTGGCAAGAATGCTGGAAAGAGACGATTTTAGTTTGCGCTATCAAAAAAAATATCCTATTGGTCTTCACGAATTTATGTATCCTTTGATGCAGGCTTATGATTCGGTAGCCATGCATGCCGATGTAGAGTTAGGCGGGACAGACCAGAAATTCAATCTTCTTTTAGGAAGACAAATACAGAAGGCTTATGGACAGCCGTCACAAATTGTCATTACCATGCCACTCCTGGAGGGTATAGATGGTTCTAAGAAGATGAGCAAAAGTCTGGGGAATTATATTGGGGTGACAGAACCGCCTTATGAGATGTACGGAAAAGTTATGTCAATGCCCGATGAGTTAATATTTAAGTATTTTCGATTGCTGACCTCTCTAAGTGAAGAAGAAGTAGACTCCAGAGAAAAGGAGTCTAAGGAGGGGAGGCTGCACCCCGGCAAAGCAAAAGAGGAATTAGCCGAGAGGATAGTCAGTTTTTACCATAGTAAATCTAACGCAGAAGTGGCAAAAGAGAGATTTAAAGCTATTTTCAAGAGAAAAGAGACACCAACCGACATTCCCTCCTATTCTTTGGCCTCAGATGAAATGAAGGAAGGTAAGATATGGATAGTGAGGATTCTCCAGCTTACCGGTTTGGCGAATAGCGGTTCAGAGGCACGCCGTCTAATTAAGCAGGGGGGAGTGAAATGGGATGAAAAAATAGTGAAAGATATTGGCTGGGAAGTTTCTCCAGGCGAGAGTCACGTTTTGCAAGCAGGTAAAAGAAAATTTATAAGGATAGTTAGGAAAAGTCAGTGAATAGTTATTGGTGAATGGTGAATCGCAAACAAGAAAGTAAATAGTTGTAAGGTTTGATTAACAATTCACGATTCACCAGATGCGTGATGCGTATTGCGCAATACGACATACGATATACGCAATACGAGATTGTCCTGAGGCATTTTTAAGTAAGGATTCTGAGCATGGTTGATAACAAAATAAGAGAAAAGATAGAGAGATTGCGAGAAGAAATCCATTCCCATGATTATAAGTACTATGTAGGGAATAATCCGGAAATTTCTGATTATGAATATGACCAGTTATTGAGAGAGCTAAAGAGGCTGGAGGAGAAGCATCCTTCTTTTAGAAGTCCCACCTCTCCCACCCAGAGGGTAGGAGGTATGCCTGAAGAAGGTTTTCCTACGGTGGAACATTCTGTTCCCATGTTTAGTTTGGAGAATGCCTATTCAGAAGAAGAGGTGAGAGAATTCGAAAGAAAACTACGTCGGGAGTTGCCCGGGGAGGATTTTCAGTATGTGGTAGAGCTAAAGATAGATGGTGTATCCGTTTCTTTGATGTATGAAGATGGAGAATTGCAACGAGGCTCAACCAGAGGGGACGGTAGGAGAGGAGATGATATTACGGCTAATCTGAAGACTATTCATACCATTCCTCTTAAGTTGCGTAAAAAGGTGAGAGGAAGAATTGAGGTAAGGGGAGAAATATACATAGCCAGGTCCGGATTTCAACAGTTAAATAGAAAAAGGGAACAAAAGGGAGATTCTCTTTTTGCTAATCCCCGTAACGCTGCCGCTGGCTCTCTAAAACTTCTCGATCCTCGAATCACCAGCCAGAGACCCCTGGATGGCTTTGTTTATGCCTTACCTTATACCGTAGAGGTAAAGATTCCTTCCACACATATGGAGTGTCTGGAGAAATTGAGAGAATGGGGATTTAGAGTGAATCCTCACTTTAGGTTATGCAAAGATATAGATGAAGTGCTTACTTATTGTAGTTCTTGGGCCAAGAAGAGAGAAGAGCTAGACTATGAAGTAGACGGAATGGTAATTAAGGTAAATAATATTGACCAACAGATGAGACTGGGTTCCACTAGCAAGAATCCTAGATGGGCTATCGCTAGTAAGTTCCAGGCTAAACAGGCTACTACGGTGATAAGAGATATCATTCTTCAAGTGGGAAGGACAGGTGCCCTTACCCCGGTAGCTATATTTGAGCCCATCCCTTTAGCCGGCACTACTATTACGCGAGCTACCTTGCACAATGAGGACGAGATTAGAAGAAAAGATATAAGAATAGGAGATACAGTTATTATCGAAAAAGGAGGGGATATCATTCCTCAAGTAGTAAAGGTCATCGAAAGCAAAAGAAGCGGTGGAGAAAAAGAATTCTCCATCCCCAAAAAGTGTCCTGTCTGTGGTGCTAAGGTAATTAAGCTAGAAGATGAGGCAGTGAGTAGATGCATAGGTTTATCCTGTCCGGCTCAGTTGAAGGAAAAGATTGCTCATTATGCTCAAAGAACGGCTATGGATATAGAAGGTTTAGGAGATAAGTTAATTGAGCAATTGGTCGATAATAAGATTATCCTGGATGTATCTGACCTTTACAAGTTGGACTTTTCTACTCTCTCTTCTCTGGAGCGAATGGGGGAGAAATCTGCTCAAAATCTCCTTTCTCAAATTGAAAAAAGTAAATCGCAGTCTTTGAGCCGACTTATTTTTGCTTTAGGCATTCGTTATGTAGGAGCAGGGGGGGCTCGTATATTAGCCGACAATTTCTCCTCTTTAGAAGCGTTAGCAACCGCTTCCCAGGAAAACCTGCAAGAAATTCCCGAAATTGGCCCTAGGACTGCCCAGTCAACCCTCCTCTTTTTTCAGGAGGAGAAAAGCAGAGAGCTATTAGCTAGATTAAAGAAGTGGGGAGTACTAATGGAGGAAGAGAGAGAGGAAAAGAGGGAAACTTCTCTTACTGGGAAGAGATTTGTTTTTACTGGGAGCCTGGAGCATTATACTCGTCAGAGAGCAAAGGATCTGGTGGAGAAAATGGGGGCGAGAGTAGTGAGTTCTGTTAGCCAGAAGACAGATTATGTAGTAGTGGGCGAAAATGCTGGTTCTAAATACGATAAAGCTAAGGCGCTCAGGGTGAAGACTATTACTGAAGAAGAATTTGGGGAATTGATGAAGTGATAGTAGGCTTAGTGGCTGTTCTACAGTGGGATGGGTAGACTTGGAGGAAATGAAAATAGAAATTGTAGCTCTCTCTGGAAGGGTTACCTCTTGACTATTTGAATAAGATTTACTATAATGAGAAGAGTTGAAGGATTGTGCGCAAGTTTGAAGTAGCGGAATTTCAATAATTTCCCTGAATCGTTATCAACCAAACCTCTGTAGCTAATAGATCAGACAAACGGGGGGAACAGGCCGAAGGTCGTTGAGGGGGGATGTTTCCCCCTTCAATATCTTGACACGAAAAAGAAGGTTAGGTATAGTAAGCTATACGCTAGAAATTAATTGTCCTGAGGCATTCTTGACAATAGATTAAAGAATGGTAAGATTACTGACGATTTGACAAATAAAAGAGGATATGGTAATAAATGAGAAAAATGAGAAAAGGGGGTGGTAGAAGAGAAAAAGAAGAGGTTGAGGTAAAGAAAAAGAAATAGAACCGAAAACAAAGGAATAATAAGAATAGAGTTATAAAAGGAGGCAAGTAGAATGAAGAAAGGGTTAATAGGGGTAGTAGTATTGGCGTTTGTGGCACTGGTTTGCGGAACTGCTTTTACCGCAACTTTTGAAAGCGTCGATATCGAAGCTACTCTGGAATGGACAATCTTTGATGAGACAGGGTTCATGCCTGGAACTAGTTATGACGCTCCTGCTTTGGCAGCGCCTGACTTAACACTCACCTCAGGTCCTTGGTCGGCTGGCACCGACGGTGGTGCTTGGGATTACTTTAAGTATACGGCGGAGATGGCAGTTGTCGGGCTCCATGCAGACACTAGTTATGCAATATATGACTTGGGACATGACATCACCGCAGGTCAAGGCATAACCGTGGAAGCAGAAATGGCACCTCTGAGTGTGGATGTAGCATACACCGCCGGTGAGGAGTACGGAGTTGGAGGTACATATGATGCTGGCCTGTTCAGCGTGGGGGCAAAGTACAATAGTACTGAAGCTTATGGTGTTCAGGTAGAGTACCCGGTTGATGATTTTACCTTGACTGGTCAATATGCAACTGGAAGCCTTCCGGGAGCAACAAAAGCCTATATACTCAAAGGCGCGTATGCTTTGACCCAGGACAACACCACCGATGACAGCGAAATAACGGTCTCCTACACCGTTTCCGATTTTCCTTTCCCCAGTTTTGAATCAACTACAGTCGCGGCAGGAGTGGTAGACTACCCCGTAACTGCTACCACTCTAGTGGGAGCGAGTGTTTCCAGTGTTTCTACTGGCGGCACCAGTACCGTTACTTATACGGGAACATCAGACACTACCTTAGTTGAAGGCGTGACCTTTATGCTGGAGATTGGCAAAGTTGGAGCTGCCGATCTTACCTACTCTGGTGGGGTAAAAATTTCTTTGTAGGAGAAAAAAGGTGAGCTCACCCATTAGTGGGCTCACCTTTTAAGTACGTACGTTAGCTCTAACTCATTAGAAAGAATAGAGGACTTTTTTTGCTAATAGGGGGAGTGTGAAGATATAGTAAGGGAAAGTAGATAGGGAAAAACGGAGTAGGACGTTTAACCCTGTACGCTAAATGCTGCCCGCTGTATTTCTTAAAGGAGGTGGAAAAGAAAGATGGCTAAGGTACTTTTGAAAGATATTACCAAGGAGTTTGGGAAAGTAGTAGCGGTCAAAAACTTTTCTCTGGATATAAAGGATGGGGAGTTTATAATTCTTGTAGGACCTTCTGGATGTGGAAAGACCACTACCTTAAGAACTATTGCCGGTCTCGAGGAGGCTACCGCAGGTGAAATTTACATCGGAGATAAATTGGTTAACGATGTTCCTCCCAAAAACAGAGATATTGCTATGGTTTTTCAGAACTATGCTCTTTATCCTCATATGAATGTTTATAAAAACATGTCCTTTGGGCTAAGGCTGAGGAAGATTCCTAAGCCTGAGATAAATACTACAGTTAGAAGAACAGCTGATCTTCTGGGTATTGGTGAACTATTGGATAGAAAACCTAAAGAGCTTTCTGGTGGACAGCGCCAGAGGGTTGCTTTAGGGAGGGCTATTGTACGTGACCCGCGTGTATTTTTGTTTGATGAGCCTCTTTCCAACCTGGATGCGAAGTTGAGGATTGCTATGAGAGCGGAATTATTAGATTTACATCAGCGTCTGAAAACTACTACAATTTATGTTACTCATGACCAATTAGAAGCAATGACTATGGGTGATAGGATTGTAATTATGAATGAAGGGGTAATTCAGCAGGTAGATACCCCTCAGGTGGTATACGATCATCCTGTCAATAGATACGTAGCCGGATTTATCGGTTCGCCATCGATGAATTTTCTGTCGCCTACTATCGTCAAGAAAAACGGGAATTTCTATGCTGCCGATAAAGACTATGAATTAAAGATTCCCGATGATAAGGCTAAATTTCTGAAGGATTATGTGGACAAAGAAGTTGTATTAGGAGTAAGACCTGAGCATATAGATACGAAGACGACAAAAAGGGATTACGATCCAGGGAGTATTTTTTCGGCTTCCATATGGGTAGTAGAGACACTGGGCTCAGAGAAGCTTGTTCATATAAGAAACGGTGAAAAATATACTCTCATTGTTCGCCTTGACCCTCATGCTGATATTAAAACAGGTGAGACAGTTGAGTTTGTTGCCAATATGAACCTATCTCATGTATTCGATAAGGAGACGGAGGAGATAGTTTTCTGAACTCGGTAAATTAGAACATCTAAAGTGGAGAGAACTAGAGGAGGAAAGTAAGATAAAATTCCTCCTCTTTGTTTATAGAAAGCAGTAATACGGGGAATGAAGTATGGGGATTGCTATTTTGGTGGATGGGTACAATGTGATTTATAGTTCTTCTGAATTAAAGAGATTGCTAGAAAAGAGTAGATATCAAGCACAAGAAAAATTAGTTAATCTAATGTCTAGCTATTGTTCTCTGGAGGGAAGGGAAGGATATGTGGTCTTTGATGCTTATAGAGGTCGTTGCTTGAAGAGTGAGGAGGAAATAGGTTCTAATTTGAAAATTATCCTCACGGGAACAGGCGAGACAGCTGATTCATATATTGAGAAGTTTGTTTCCCAAAAGAAAGCCTATTATGATTATATCTATGTAGTTACATCGGATTATTCCCAAAGAAGGACAGCGGACGATAAGAAGGTTTTATTTCTCTCCCCACAGAATTTTCTTAAAGAGATCGAAGCCTACCAAAAGGTTTTAAGAGAGACCTATTTTTCCAGCCCATCTAAAGCCTGTCTGAGAGTATCTGACTATTTGAAAAGCGAAGTTAAAGAAAGATTGGATAGAATAAGAGAAGGATTATCCTAAGGCCCTTTTTCTGGCTCTTATTTGACATCCCATCTATCTTGTATAATAATTAAGCGATTTAGATAGTTCATAGTTCATAGTTCATCGACAAAGAGAACTTGCTTTATGGTTTGAAGATCTTGATCAATGAACAATCAACTATGAACTATGAACAGACCCAATAGGTGAGAAGAATAAAAGAGATAAATATAAAGATAGAGAATAGAGATGAAATAGAGCTTCTTTGTGGCAAAAGAGATGAAAATTTAAAGTTCATTGAAAAAGAAATGGGAGTTACTTTTGCACTGAGAGATAATTTTCTTAAAATTAAAGGGAAAAAAGAACAAGTAGAGAGGGCAGAAAGGTTAATTAAAAGGATTTTTTTTCAACTGCGCAAAGGATATACTTTCTCTCCCCAAGAGATAAAATATCTCTTGGTTAATACAGAAGAGGGAAAATTAGATGTGGTTAATTCTGCCCTGGTAGTTTTTACTACTCCTCGAGGGAGAAAGATAAGACCTCGCACAAAAGGACAAGAAGAATATGTGGAGGCGATAAGAAATAATGAGGTGATTTTCAGTATCGGTCCTGCAGGAACAGGGAAGACTTATCTGGCAGTGGCTATGGCAGTAGCATCTTTAGAAAAAGAGGAGGTAGTCCGCATAATTTTGACTCGTCCCACGGTAGAAGCAGGAGAGAAGTTAGGCTATCTACCAGGAGGATTAGAAGAAAAGGTGGAGCCATATCTTCGTCCTTTATATGACGCATTGTACGAGCTGGTTCTTGTCGAAAAGTTCCAGATGCTTCTGGAGAGGCGGATTATTGAAATTGCACCTCTAGCTTATATGAGAGGTCGTACCCTTAACGATGCTTTCATTATTCTGGATGAGGCGCAAAATACGACCTATAAGCAGATGAAGATGTTTTTGACCCGACTGGGGTTCGGATCAAAGACAGTAATTACAGGAGACATCACCCAAATTGACCTTCCTGAACAGAAAAGTTCAGGATTGGTGAGTGTACAGTCATTGTTTGAGGACACACCAGGGATAAAGACTGTTTATCTTACTCAAAAAGATGTGGTAAGGCATCGTCTGGTGCAAGAGATTGTGAAGACATATGAAAATTATGAAAGAGAGAAGAAGAGTAGTTAAGAGAGTGACAAAGATAAGCAGTTCTAAGGATAAAAAAATCCAGATTAGAAATCTGTTTGTATTGGCTAAAGGACATTTTCAAAAGTGGCTCTGGGGGTCAGGGGTAATAGTAGGCTTGGCTTTGATTTTTCTTTTACCTGGAACCAGGGAAACCGATTGGTTTAAGCAAATCGGTTTAGTTAGTCTGGTAATTCTGTCTGTTTTTGTTCTCTTTATTTATCTTCGGAGATTCTGGCCAGAATTTCTTTTATCTCGACCTTTATGCTTATTGGGGATTTTGATTGTCTCTATGGCTGCAATAGGGAAAGTCATCATATTGTTGCCTCAGGTACCTGACTACTTTATTCCCATTGCTTTTTTATCTATTTTAGTTTCACTTCTTTTTACTCCTGTCCTATCTGCTGTAACAACTTTATTATTAGTTATTCTTTTTGCTGTTAATACTCAGAATTTGGGGATTTTGCCAATTCTAACTGTAGGAGGGATGGTAGGTTCATATACTGCTTCTTTTATTCATCAGAGAACTGATTTGACTAAAGGTGGTCTTTATGTGGGTATATCCAATGTTTTAGCAATATTGGCCGTAGGTTTAGTTGGTAATCATTCTCTTTCTTATATTTTAACTATGAGCTTATGGGGTATAGGAAGTGGCTTTTTTTCCAGTATTTTAGTTATGGCAGTATTGCCTTATTTAGAAACCTATTTTGGGATAACTACCGATATCAGGTTACTAGAGCTAGGTAATTTAAATCTTCCCCTTCTTAATAGATTAGCTATCGAGGCTCCCGGTACATATTACCACACTATAATGGTGGCTAGTCTGGCTGAGGCGGGAGCAGACGCTATTGGGGCTAATTCTCTCTTGGTGAGGATAGGTGCTTATTATCATGATATTGGTAAGATTGTTCGACCCCACTTTTTTTTCGAAAATGCTGGGTCAAGTGAGAACAATCATCACCAGAAAGTAACTCCTAATTTAAGTTCGGTGATTATCATATCCCATTTGAAAGATGGAGTGGAGATGGCTCAGGATAATCGTCTTCCCCAAGTGATTATAGACATCATTAGAGAGCATCATGGGACTGGGCTAATAGCACATTTTTATAGAGAGGCCCTGTTAGAAGGAGACAAAAAGAATAAGGAGTTAATAGGGGAAGAGAATTTTCGCTATCCAGGTCCTAAGCCTCAGTCCAAGGAAGCAGCTATTGTAATGTTGGCTGATTCAGTAGAAGCCGATTTTCGTTTTCTGCCGCGGCGAAATATTAAAAGCATAGAAACTCAGGTAGGCAAAGTGATTGGCAATAAGCTGAGAGATGGACAACTGGATGAATGTGATTTAACCTTGAGAGAGATAGCTAAAATAACCCAGGCTTTTAGCAGGACCCTGGCTGGTATTGTCCATACTCGCGGAAGGTATCCAGAGGAGATGTTAAAAAAAGAGTCTAAAATTGGGTAATTTCATCTCTAAAGTCCAGATAAGAAATCTACAGAGGAAGATGGTTGATACAGAATTCCTGGGAAAGGTGGCCTCGATGGTATTGGACGATAATTTGGCTTCCAGGAAGAAGAAAGAGATAAGCATAGCTCTGGTGGATATTAAGAGAATGGCTAAGTTAAATGAGAAATTTCGTGGGATGAAAGAGCCTACGGACGTTTTAGCTTTTCCTCTAGGAGGAGAATTTATATCTACAGAAAACCTACTGGGGGAGGTGGTGATTTCAATAGACAAAGCCGAGGAACAAGCCAGAGAAAGAGGACACTCGTTAGAAAGCGAGCTTGCTCTTTTAACAGTTCATGGGGTTTTACACTTACTCGGTTATACTGATGAGGATGAAGATAGAAGAAAGATTATGCAGGACAAAGAAAAGAAGATTCTTCACTTTTTTAGAATAGAGTTGAGCAGTGAAAGGAGAGAGATTAATGAGAGGGAAGAAGAATAAAAGTCTAATTCTTTTACTTCTTTGTTTATTTTTTATCGTGGGTTTGAGTGTCAATACAGCTAGAGCAGATTTAGTAGTCAAGATAGGTTATGTAGACTTTCTAAGGATTTTCCACGAATATGAAAAGACCAAGGAACTGGAAGCGAAACTGACGATGGAGAATGAAGCTGATCAGAAGATGCTTAGCGAAAGAAGACAGATGATAGAAGAAGAGATAGATAAACTTAAAGAAGAGCTGGAAACGCAGGAATTGATGCTCTCAGAATCTGCTAAGAAAGAAAAACAGGTAGAGATGGAACGTAGGATTGAAGAATTGGATGAGTTTAGTGTATATATTGAGCAGCGAAACCAGGAGAGGGAGGCTAAGTATACGGATGAGATCCTGAAGGACCTCGAGTTAAGGTTATCTTCGATAATAAAGAGTATTGCGGAGAAAGAAGGGTATAGATTTGTCTTTAGAAAAGGTAATTTATTTTATGTTACTCCAGAAAAAGAGTTTGACTTGACAGACAAAGTGCTAGCTCAGTTAAATGAGGAATATAAAGCGAAGGCTGAAAGTGGTGAATAGAAATTCGTGATGCGTCGTGCGTGATGCGTATTGCGCAATACGCAATACGATATACGCAATACGAGAGACGGTTTGTTGCTATGAAAAAAACTTTAGAAGAATTAGCAAGGCTCGTGCGAGGCAAAGTTGAAGGAGATGGAGGAGTAATAATAGAAGGCGTAGCTAAGGTGGAAGAGGCCAAGAAGGGTGAAATTACCCTGGCTGTTTCTGAAAAATACCTCTATGAAGCTAAAAAGTCAGAGGCTTCGGCGGTTATTGTTTCTCCGGGGGTTAGAGATTTTTCTAAGCCTGTACTTCGAGCAAAAAATCCTCGTTTAGCCTTTGCTCAAATTTTGGAAGTCTTTTATTCTCAAGTACGAAAATTCTCTGGGATCCATCCCACAGCTATCATAGGCAAAGATGCGAAAATAGGTAAAAAAGTAACCTTGGGCGCTTATGTAGTGGTAGGCGATGCAGCAAAAATAGAGGAAGGTGCCTATATAAATTCTGGAGTATATATAGGAAATAGAGTGGTTATAGGAAAAAACAGTCTTCTCTTCCCTAGAGTGACTCTTCTCGACGATACGGTTATAGGGGGGGAGGTAATAATCCATTCGGGAGCAGTTATAGGCTCGCATGGTTTTGGATTTGTCAGGAAGGAAGATGACTCCTATTATAAGATTCCTCAAACAGGCAGAGTAGTGATTGGGGATAGAGTAGAAATAGGGGCTAATGTGACTATAGACAGGGCGACTATAGGAGAGACAAGTATAGGTTCCGGGTGTAAAATCGATAATCTAGTTCATATAGCGCACAATGTTACTCTGGGTAAAAATGTTGCTATAGTAGCCTTGGTAGGTATTTCGGGGAGTTCGACTCTGGGAGATGGAGTGGTTATGGCTGGTCAAGCTGGAGTGACTGAACACGTAACCATTGGAAATAATAGTATAGTTGCCGCCAAGTCAGTGGTTACCAAGAATATAGCACCTGGTTCTTTTGTTTCTGGTTTTCCAGCAAGACCACATCATAGACAAAAGAGGGTCAAGGCTCTTATTGACCGTCTGCCTCAGTTGGTAGAGAGACTGAAAAAATTAGAAGAAAGAGTAAAGGATAAATAGGTGATGTCACTTCAGAAAACTATTAAAAGAACTATTTCCTACAGAGGAGTAGCACTGCATTTGGGCGAAGAGGTCACTTTGACCCTGGAACCTGCTTCTACTGGAGAAGGAATAGTCTTTATCCGAGAGGATATAGCTCATTCTCCTCGAATTAGTGCTCGGGTGGATAAGGTATTTAATAATATGCGTGGGACCAGTTTAGGCGAGGGGGAAGTAAGAGTCAGGACAGTAGAACATATTCTGGCAGCGCTGGCTGGCCTGGAGATAGATAATGTCCTGGTTAAGGTTGATGGAGAGGAAATTCCAGCAGCCGATGGTAGTGCTCTTCCCTTTGTGGATTTGATTCAAAAAGCAGGGGTAGTGGAACAGGAGCTTCCACGCCAATTCTTTAAGATAGATGAACCTCTATGGATAGAGGAAGAAGATAAGAGGTTGATAGTCCTCCCTTACCCTGGGTTAAAAATAACCTATACGGTAGATTTTCCTGATTCTTCTATCAAATCTCAATTTGCTGAGTTTACTATAGACGAAAAAGTATTTATCCAGGAAATAGCTCCCTCCAGAACTTTTGGTTTCATGGAAGAGATAGAAGAATTGAGAAAAAAAGGTCTTATTAAGGGAGGGTCATTGGAAAATGCGGTGGTTATCGATACAAATGGAATTCTTAATAAGGAAGGGTTAAGGTTTCCCAACGAACCTGTGCGTCATAAAGTGCTAGATTTGCTGGGAGACCTCTATCTTCTAGGTGAGCCTATCCAGGCTCATATTATAGCCGTAAAGTCCGGGCATTTCTTTAATGTTAAGTTGATCAAGAAGCTAGAAGAGTTAAAAAACAAAAAGAGGACTCTTCTGAATATAGACGATATTGAGAGAGTACTGCCCCATAGGTATCCTTTCCTTCTTGTGGATAGAATATTAGAGCAAGGGGAGAGGGAAATAGTAGGAGTGAAAAATATAACCGTAAATGAACCTTATTTTATGGGTCATTTCCCGGGACATCCTGTAGTGCCAGCAGCTTTAATTATTGAAGCTATGGCTCAGGTAGCTGGAGTATATCTTTTGTCAGCCAGTAAGAATCGAGGTAAGTTAGCCTATTTTGCAGGGATTGATAAGGCGAGATTCAGAAAGCCGGTAGTCCCGGGAGACCAGCTAATAACCCGAGTGAAAGTGCTAAATCTAAGAAGCTCTACTGGTAAGGTGCAGGCTGCTAGTTCAGTTGATGGAAAGATAGTAGCTGAAGCGGAGTTTCTTTTCAGTTTAGTGAAGAGATAGAAAATGATAGATATTTCCAAAGATAAACTTCCTCAACACATAGCTATTATTATGGATGGTAATGGCAGATGGGCGAAGAAAAGAGGTCTAACCCGTAGTGTTGGTCACAGGGTAGGAATGGAGAAGATAAGGGAAATAACTCAGCTTTGTTCAGATTTTGGCATAAAGATTCTTACTATATATGCTTTTTCTTGTCAAAATTGGAAAAGACCCCGAAGAGAGGTAAATTTTCTTATGTCTGGGTTTAAGAGGTATCTAGATAAGGAGAGGGATGAGTTAAATAAGAAAGGTACTCGATTGCGGGTTATTGGCAGAAGAGGGAGACTTTCCTCTTCGCTTCAGAACAAAATAGAAGAAGTGATGAGTCTGACTAAAGACAATAAGGACTTTTTTTTGAATCTAGCCATAGACTATGGGGGACAGGAAGAAATTATAGACACAGCGAAGGCCCTGATTGAAGAAGTAGTAAGAGGAAACCTTACTGTAGAAGAGATAGATATAGACTTATTTAAACAGTATCTATATCTAGAAGATCTTCCCTCTCCCGACTTGTTGATTAGGACAGGAGGAGAATATAGAGTAAGTAATTTTCTTCTCTGGCATATTGCCTATACAGAATTATGGATGACTCCTGTCTTCTGGCCTGATTTTGGGAAAAAAGAATTTCTTATGGCTCTCAAGGATTACGCAAAGAGAGAAAGGAGATTTGGTAAAATAAAGGAAGAATGAAGTGCTTTTAAAACGGACTTTGGTAGCCGTGGGATTGATACCCGTCCTTATTTCTTTGATATTATGGAGCAAAACGGCTTTTTTCATCCTGGTGTGTCTTATTATTGGAGTCAGTCTGTTTGAGTTCTATCAAAGGATGAGAAAAGAAGGAGAGAATATTTTTTTACCAGAGGGCATATTATTAGGCCTTCTGATACCGGTAGGTGTCTATTTGAGAGGAGAGGGAGTTCTACCCATTCTTTTAGTATTCATCATCCTCTTTTTATGTTTGAGGCAATTTATACATCTTAGAATTCGACAGGCTTTTGTCAACGTCTCTCTAACATTAGGAGGAATTCTTTATATAAGTTTTCTTTTTAGTTATATCATATCTTTGAGAGATATTTCTTCTCTGGGAGCAAGGTTGGTAGTCACTATATTTTTTGCTACCTGGATGGGAGATGTAGGAGCCTATTTGATAGGCGAGAAGTGGGGAAAGCATAAATTATTTCCCCGGGTGAGTCCACATAAATCCTGGGAAGGTTTCATAGGTGCGCTCTTAGTAAGTTGTGTGGCTATGTTTATTTCTCGAATGTGGCTTTTCTTTCCCCTTGTCCATACTTTAATCCTGGGTGTACTCATTGGCGTAATGGGACAAATGGGAGATTTTTTCGAATCTATGTTGAAACGAGAGGTAGGAATAAAAGACTTTGGCAAAATTTTGCCTGGACACGGGGGAGTTCTGGATAGATTCGATAGCCTTTTATTTACTGTCCCTCTCTTCTATTACTATATCAAATTCGTATATAGTATATAGTATATCGTATTGCGTAATAGGCATCACGTATCCCGATTTCTCGATGCCTGATACTGGATAGTCGTTTCGGTTTCACCCTTTGCTCTAGTCCCCCTCTCCTTAATCCTCTCTCCATAGGGGAGAGGGAAGGGGTGAGGGGCAAGTATCTAGAATCGAGTATCTAAAACTTAGATTTTTTTCTCTTTGTTTTCGATATACTACATACGATATACGCAATACGAGATACGAGAAAATGATTACGACTATTATTTTTGTGTTGGTAACGTTTATTCTTCTCATTATTCCGCATGAGCTGGGACATTTTTTATTAGCTAAGAGCTTCGGAATGCAGGTTGATAGATTTTCCTTTGGTATGGGGCCAAAGCTGATAGGATTTAAAAGAGGGGAGACCGAATATGTTCTCTCCTTAATTCCGGTGGGTGGGTTTGTAAAAATAAGAGGAATGCAATCTGATGAGAGAAACCTGGCGGGAGGTTTTTATCAAAAGCCCTTGAGAAGTAGAATCTTGGTGTTAGTGTCTGGTTCTGTTATGAATTACTTAGTGGCGATTATCCTTTTTTCAGTGGTCTTTATGATCGGTTTTAATGCCTTTAATATGGAAGAGGCTGTCATTAATGAAGTAAAGGTTGGTTCTCCTGCTGCTTTGGCTTCTCTTTTACTAGGGGATAGAATCTTAGCGATAAATGGGGAAGAGATAGAAGGGTGGGAAGGGGTATCTGTAGCTATAAAAGAGAATATAGAGAACGATTTGAAATTAACCATTCAAAGAGAGGGGAGGATTTTTGATGTTCAGGTAAAACCTGTTTTTGATCCTCAACTGGACAAAATGGCTATAGGGGTTACCATTACCCCTTCTTCCACTTTTGTTCGCTATAATTTTGTGGATTCTCTGCTTAAAGGGTCAGGAAGGGTATTTTCTTTGACTGGGGCAATTTTCTCCGCTTTAGGAGGAATGGTTATAGGTAGAGTTCCTGCCCAATTTACCGGTCCGGTAGGAATCGCACAATTTATTGGAGAAAGTGCTAAAATGGGGATAGCTCCTCTCCTTTCTCTTATTGCTTTCCTCAGTGTAAATCTGGGATTATTCAATCTATTTCCTATTCCAGCTCTTGATGGAGGAAGGCTTCTTTTTTTATTGATAGAGGGAGTCAGAGGTAAGCCTCTTGATCTTAAAAAAGAAGAGTTAGTTCATTACATTGGCTTTATTATTCTATTCTCCTTGTTCTTTTTAGTGACTTATCAGGATATTCTAAGATGGGTGGGAAGGTAGACCTACAAAGATGAACAAAAGAATTTTAATGTCGGGCAATGAAGCTTTGGCAGAAGGAGCCATTAGAGCTGGATGTCGCTATTATTTTGGCTATCCTATTACTCCTCAGTCAGAAATAGCCGCCTATATGGCTAGGAGAATGAGAGAAGTAGAAGGAGTTTTTCTTCAGGCAGAAAGTGAACTGGCAGCTATTAATATGGTTTATGGTGCTGCGTCTGCTGGAGCAAGAACGATGACGTCTTCCTCTGGCCCAGGGATTAGTTTGAAGCAAGAAGGTATATCTTACCTTGCTGGAGCTGAGCTTCCAGCCGTAGTTGTCAATGTAATGCGAGGAGGACCGGGGCTGGGAAATATAGCACCTTCCCAATCTGATTATTTTCAGGCAACACGAGGTGGCGGTCATGGAGATTACCATTTGGTTGTCCTGGCTCCCAGTTCAGTTCAGGAAATGGCTGATTTAACCTATCTTGCCTTTGACTTAGCTGATAAATACAGGAACCCGATGATGATTCTTGCTGATGCTATTCTAGGGCAGATGATGGAGGGAGTGAAATTCAATAACGGGGTTAAAGATATACCTATCAAAAACTGGGCTGTAGGCGGAGCCAGGAAAAGGAATGCTAATATAATAAGGTCTTTATACCTGCAGGAAGGAGTTTTAGAGGAGCACAATAGACACTTGCAAGAAAAATATGCCAGGATGCGTTCCCAGGAAGTGAGATATGAGTCTTTTAGAGCAAAAGATGCGGATTTACTTATAATAGCTTATGGAAGTATGGCTCGCCTTAGCATGGAAGTAGTGAATAAGCTTGGAGAGAAGGGAGTGAAGGCTGGACTCCTTCGACCCATTAGCCTCTGGCCTTTTCCTTATACTGTTATTGAGAGATTAATTGATGAAATTAAATTTATCTTGGTAGTGGAGATGAGTGAGGGACAGATGTTAGAAGATGTAGAATTAGCGGTAGGTAGAAAAGTTCCTGTCTATTTTTACGGAAGATTAGGAGGAGGAGTCCCTACACCCTTAGAGATAATGGAGAAAATAGAATCGTTGCTCAAGAATCGTATATAGTATATAGTATGTCGTATATCGTGAAAAACGAAAAACGTAGAGCGAAAAATGCAAAGCCATAGCACAAGAAAGCGTAGAACGTAAAGCGAAAAGCGCAAAACCATAACGTAAAACTAAAAATGTAAGACTAAAACTTAAGATCTAAGACCAATTTAGAAAGAGGAATGAGTTCTATATTTTGAATTATAGTTTTCTGTTCTTAGCGTTTGAATTTTTCGTTTTTAATGATTTATCCTATACGCTAAACGCTACCCGCTATACGCTATACTAGATACGAACAACGGAATGCGATATACTATATACTACATACGATATACAAGAGGTAAAAATGATAATAAAAGGTAGGGTGTTAAAATACGGAGATAATGTTAATACGGATGAGATTATTCCAGCGCGTTATCTAGACACTACCGATTCTAAAGAATTGGCTAAGCATTGCATGGAAGGATTGGATGAGAGCTTTCCAGGTAGAGTCAAAGATAGTAAGATTTTAATTGCCCGAAGAAACTTTGGTTGTGGCTCATCGCGCGAGCATGCGCCTTTAGCTCTTAAAGAGGCAGGGGTTAGCTGTATAATTGCTTCATCTTTTGCCAGGATTTTTTTTCGTAATGCTATAAATATAGGTCTTCCTATTATAGAATGTGAACAAGTAGTTACAAATACAGATGAAGGAGATGAAGTGCAAATAGATACTGTTAGAGGGAATATTAAGAACCTTACTAAAGAAGAAAGCTATTCTCTAGTTCCATTTCCTCCTTTTCTGCAGCAGTTGATCAACAAAGGGGGATTAGAAGGATATGTAAAGGAAAAAATGAAAGAAGAAGGAGAGTCTTAGAAAATGGGAAGACAAGTAAGAATATACGATGCTACTCTGCGAGACGGAACACAGGCAGAGGGGGTTTCTTTCTCTCTTTTAGACAAATTAGAGATTACTCAGGAGCTAGACAAATTGGGGTTAGATTATATCGAAGGAGGAAACCCAGGTTCCAATCCCAAGGATGTAGAATTCTTTGAAAAAATAAAAAAGATTTCTTTAAAAAAAGCCAAGGTGAGCGCTTTTGGCATGACCAGAAGAAGAGACAGGAGAGTAGGGGAAGATCCCAACGTTCGTGCTTTAATAAAAGCAGAAACAGATGTGGTTACTCTCGTTGGCAAAAGCTGGATTCTTCATGTAGAGAAGGCTCTTAGAACGAACAAAGAAGAGAATCTTCGTATGATAGAGGATTCGGTTAATTTCCTTAAGAAAAGAGGTAAAGAAGTAATCTTTGATGCTGAACATTTTTTTGACGGATATAAGGATAATTCTCAATATGCTCTAAAGACCCTCGAAGTAGCTCAAACAGCAGGGGCAGACTGTCTTGTTCTTTGCGATACAAATGGGGGTTCTATGCCCTTTGAAATAGAGAAAATTATTAAAGAAGTGCAAAAAGAGATAAATTCTCCTCTGGGAATGCATGCTCATAACGATGCGGGCGTGGGAGTGGCAAATTCCATTATTGCTGCTAGATTGGGGATAGGTCATATCCAGGGGACTATGAACGGTTATGGAGAAAGATGTGGAAATGCCGATTTGTGTTCAATTATACCCAATTTAGTATTAAAGTTGGGGATTGATTGTGTCTGTAAAGAGAACCTGGAATCACTCACTCATATATCCCATTTTGTCAGTGAACTAGCTAATCTTTCTCCCGATGGTCATCAGTCTTATGTGGGTAAATCAGCCTTTGCTCATAAAGGCGGGATGCATGTCAGCGCTATTTCTAGAGACAAGAGGACATACGAACATATAGACCCGGAGCTGGTGGGGAATAAAAGAAGAGTATTAGTGAGTGAACTTGCTGGCAGGAGTAATGTCCTTTATAAATTGAAAGAGAAAGAACTGGGATTAGAAGAGGATACTCTTTTAAGCAAGAAAATCATTGCTCGGGTTAAAGAGTTAGAGAACCAGGGTTATGAATTTGAGGGAGCAGAAGGCTCTTTCGAGCTTCTGGTAAAGAAAGCCAAGGGTAGGTACAAGAAGCTTTTTGACCTGGAGGGTTTCAGGGTTACTGTGGAAAAAAGAGATGACGGTAGGCTAATTTCAGAAGCTACGGTGAAGCTAAAGCTGAAGGGGAAGATTGTCCATACAGTAGCAGAGGGGAATGGTCCAGTTAATGCTCTGGATAAAGCTCTACGTAAGGCTTTGAAACAGGAGTATCCTGAGCTTTCTCAAATGCATCTGGCTGATTACAAAGTAAGGATTTTAGATGCAAGAGCAGGGACGCGGGCTAAAACCAGGGTTCTTATTGAGTCCTCTGACAAAGAAGATAGATGGGGAACAGTGGGAGTTTCTCCCAATATTATCGAAGCAAGTTGGGAGGCTCTTATTGATTCTATTGAGTATAAGCTACTCAAATAGGGGAAAAGGGGAAAAGGGGACGGTTCTATTTAAAAAAGGCAAAAAAGGGGACGGTTCTATTTTTATTATTTATTATATTTCTCTTATATTATATATTATTATGAAAAAGAAAAAGAACTTAATTCTGCCTTTGTGATTACCCACACAAAAATAGAACCGTCCCCTTTTCCTTCGAGATATAAAATATGTGATGTGTATCACGCAATACGATATACGCAATACGATATACGAATATTGCACAGGAGGGAATGGTGAGTCAGACTAAATATTCTATTGGTGTTGACTTTGGAACTGAGTCAGGAAGGGCTGTTTTGGTAAAGATAGACAATGGGGAGGAAGTGGCGAGCTCAGTCTATGAATATAAGGATGGAGTGATAGATGAATTTCTTCCCGATACTGGCATAAGACTTGAGCCAGATTGGGCTCTGCAAAATCCCACTGATTATATTCAAACCCTGGAAAAAACTATACCTGCTTTGCTGAAGAAGAGCGGAGTTAATGCAAGAGATGTCATTGGCATAGGTATAGATTTTACCTCCTGTACTATGATGCCTACAGACAAAAGAGGGACTCCTCTTTGTCTTATAGATAAATATAGGAATAATCCACATTCCTGGGTTAAAATCTGGAAGCATCATGCGGCACAGCCAGAGGCAGACAAAATAAACGAGGTGGCTAGAAAGAGAAGAGAAAAATTTCTGGCTCGTTATGGAGGTAAGTATAGCTCGGAGTGGTTTTTTTCTAAATCTCTTCAAATACTGAATGAGGCTCCCAGTATTTATCAAGCTGCGGACAGACTGATAGAAGGAGCAGATTGGATAGTTCTTCAGCTTATAGGAGAAGAAAGGCGAAACTCTTGCACTGCTGGTTATAAAGCACTCTGGGATTTCGATGAGGGTTTTCCCTCTCCAGATTTTTTTCGAGCCCTGGACCCTCGTTTAGAAAATATAGTTAAAGAGAAAATGTCTCAAGATATTTATCCTCTGGGTAAAAGGGCAGGAGGGTTGACAGCAGAAATGGCTCGCCTTGTTGGTCTTCTTGCTGGAACGCCCGTGGCAATAGGAAATGTAGATGCACATGTCTCTGTCCCTGCAGCCACAATTGTCTCACCGGGCAAGATGCTAATGGTGATGGGTACCTCCATTTGCCATGTGATGGTTGATAGAGAACTGCACATAGTCCCGGGAGTATGTGGAATAGTGAAGGAGGGTATTTTGCCCGGCTATTATGGATATGAAGCTGGTCAATCAGGAGTAGGAGACATTTTTGCCTGGTTCGTGGAGAATTGTGTGCCGGGAAAATATTGGAAAGAGGCTGCCAGTAAAAGAGTCGATATTCATCGTCTTTTGGAGGAAAAAGCATCTACTTTAAGGCCAGGAGAGAGTGGACTTTTAGCTCTTGATTGGTGGAATGGCAACCGCTCCGTATTGGTAGATGCTGACCTTAGTGGTTTGCTTCTGGGTTGTACTCTGGAGACAAGACCGGAGGATGTCTATCGTACCCTCATTGAAGCAACAGCTTTTGGGACTTATAAAATAATCAATACTTTTGAGGAAAATGGAGTAAGAATAGAGGAGCTTTATGCTTGCGGAGGTTTACCTGAGAAGAATAAACTGCTTATGCAGATTTATGCTGATATCACTGGTCGAGAAATTAAGATTGCCGCTTCTTCGCAAGCTCCTGCTCTGGGTTCAGCTATGTTTGGAGCAGTAGCTGCTGGAAGAAAGAATGGAGGATATGATAGTATAATGGAAGCAGCCAGGAAAATGGCTCACTTGAAAAGAGAGAGTTTTAGGCCTAATGAGAAAAATCACTCTATTTACCAGGGTGTTTATGCTGAATATGAAGAATTACACGATTATTTTGGACGAGGAATAAATGATGTTATGAAACGACTAAAAAAACAGCGCATAGCATATAGTGAATAGTAGTTGGTGAATGGTTAATTGGTTAAATGGTTAATTTCCCCCCTCACCCCATCCCTCTCCCCAAAAGTGGGAGAGGCACTACTCACCACTCACTAATTAACCAATTACCGTCTTATTGTTTTGTCGATGAACTGATAACTATGAACTAGAAAAAGGAGAATTGCATGTTAGAAGAACTGCGTGAGGAAGTCTGGCGAATGAATTTAGAACTCCCCAAAAATAGATTGGTTACTATGACAAGTGGAAATGTTAGTGCTCGAGATAAAGAGACAAACTATGTGATTATAAAACCAAGTGGGGTGAGTTATGATGACTTGAAGCCTTCTCAGATGGTAGTAATAGATTTAGAGGGAAAGGTGATTGAGGGTGCTCTGAAACCTTCAGTAGATACCTCTACCCATCTTTATATATATCAACATCAAGATGATGTTAATGGTGTGGTTCACACCCATTCTAATTATGCTAGCAGTTTTGCCGCCTTAGGTAGACCTATTCCTGTTTATCTTACAGCTATGGCTGATGAATTTGGTGGTCCTATCCCGGTAGGAGATTATGCTCAGATTGGTACGGAAGCAATTGGAAAAGAAATTATAAGGTCTATTGGGGATTCGCCCGCTATTTTGATGAAAAACCACGGTGTCTTTACTATTGGTTCTTCTGCAAGAGCGGCGGTAAAGGCAGCAGTCATGGTGGAAGATATTGCCAAGACTGTGTTTTTGGCTCTTCTACAAGGGACTCCGGATGAGATACCAGTACAAGAAGTGAGAAGAGCTCATAAAGCCTACAAGGAAAAGTATGGGCAGAAAGAAGCAATCTAAGGTTATAATGAAAGAGGGATTTAGGTATTATTTCCTCTGCTTCCTTCTTCTCTTTTTTCCTCTTTTATTTTCCAGTAGTTGCTGCCCAAAAAACGAACCTCCATTTCTTTCTTCTCAACAACCCTACTGTGCTTACTTCTCTCCTCAAGATTCACTCTATGCCCGTCTTGTTTGTTTGATTCAGGAAGCTGAGAAGAGTATCTATGCCGCTTTTTACAAGCTCGAGCTTAAGGAAGTATCTGATGCTTTGCTTGAAGCTCATAAAAGGGGGGTAAGGGTAAGAATTTTTACCGATGACATGACTTCCCGGGGTGAAAAATCCAGGCTTGACTCTTTGAATAAGTTTTTTCCCGTTAAAACAGATAAAGATCCAGCCAGTTTTATGCATCATAAGTTTTGTGTTATTGATGGGAAAATAGTCTGGACAGGGTCTTTCAATCCTACTTACTCAGGCTCTTCCCGGGAGAATAACAATGCGATAGTTGTAATGTCGTCCTTGGTAGCTGCTCAGTTTATAAAAGAGTTTGAAAGGTTATGGGAGGAGGAATCATTATCCCCTGGCCCTACCTCTTCCCCTGTGTTATTAGAAAGTGGGATAAAGGTATATTTTTCGCTTCATCATAATCCTGAGGAGGCTATTCTTCAATCTCTTGAAAAAGCTAAGGAGAGTATATATTTTGCCCTTTTCACCTTCACTTCACCAGAAATTGCTCAGGCTATCATTCATAAATTTGCTGAAAACATAGAAATAAAAGGAATACTGGAAAAAAATCAGGATGGTCCGTTTTCTCGATATCATTCTTTAAAGAGATTAAGAGTGCCCGTCAGGTGGGATAGAAACTTTTATTTTATGCACCACAAATTCTTCATAATTGACCAAAAGATTGTTATTACCGGGTCTTTCAATCCCACCTGGCATGCTAATTATAGAAACCGAGAAAATCTTATCATCATATATAGTCCTCACCTGGCCAGCCAATACGAGGAAGAATTTAATAGACTATGGAAGGAGAGTGAATTTGACTGAAAAAGGAGCAAGAGAGACGCAAAATGCTCGAGGAAAGAGAGGACCTAGTATCCAGGAAAGGTATGAGAACAATTTTCCTACTTCTCAGGAGTTATATAGAAAAGCATTGGATTTATTTCCCAATGGAGTGACCCATGATAATAGATTCTTGAAACCTTTCCCTATTTATGTGGATCATGCTTTGGGGTGTAAGAAATGGGATGAAGATGGTAATGAGTATATTGATTACTTTGGGGGTCATGGAGCACTTTTGCTGGGACATGGACATCCCAAAGTAGTAGAAGCTGTGACCAAACAGATAAATAGAGGTACGCATTATGGCGCCTGTCATCGTCTGGAGGTAGAGTGGGCTGAATTAGTAACAGACATGGTTCCTTCAGCGGACAAGGTAAGATTTGTGAGTTCTGGTACCGAGGCTACTTTTATGGCAGTAAGACTGGCTCGGATTTTTACTGGCAAAAGTAAAATTCTTAAATTTACTGGACATTTCCACGGTTGGCAGGATAACCTGATTATAGGCTCAAGTCCTCCCTATGAAATTTTTCCACCTGGAGTGCCAAATGGCGTAGTGCAAGATACTATCGTATGTCCTCCTAATGATATAAGGGAAGTAGAGAGGATTTTGCGAGAAGATGATAAAGTGTCCTGTGTGATTCTTGAGCCCACGGGAGCAAGCTTTGGGATGATACCTACCCGAGCAGGTTTTCTTAAAGAACTCCGCCAGCTTACTGATAAATACAGAGTCTTACTCATTTTTGATGAGGTCATTACCGGATTCAGATGTGCCCCGGGTGGCGCTCAGGAATATTATGGAGTGATGCCGGATATCACTACCCTGGGTAAGGTTCTGGCAGGGGGTTTCCCGGGAGCGGCTGTAGCTGGAAGAGAGGATATACTTGAGCTTTTAGAGAAAAGAGAGGATAAAGAGTGGAATCTTAAAAAGAAGATGTTCCACTACGGAACTTTTAATGCTAACCCCATTTCTGCTTCTGCCGGTATCGCCACGCTTAAAATTATAGCTACGGGTGAGCCTATTAATAGAGCCAATAGGGCATCTTCAATGCTAATAAGTGGCATGAACGAGGTTATCGATAAATACAAGTTAGCCTGGTGTGTACACGGTGAATTTTCTGGCTTTAGATTTTTGTTGGATCATACTTGTCCTAAGAGATCCTCCTGTGACTTCCGCAGTTGTGACTATGACTATAAGAAACTTAAAGGAGGAAACGATCCGATTCTCAGTGGAAGCTTGCGCTGTGGAATGCTCCTGAATGGGGTTGATGCAACCGAGCAGGGAGGTTGGGTTTCTGCTGCCCATACTGCCAAAGACATAGAGAAAACTATTATGGCTTTTGACAGGACTATCAACTGGATGAAAAAGGATGGACTCGTCTGAGGCTTCTTGAGGGAGCCTCAGTAGTGAATGGTCGTTGGTGAATGGTGAATAGTGAATCGCAAACAAGAAAAAGAAGTTTAAGTTCTGGATACTCGATTCTCGATACTTGATGCTCGCAAAAGATTAAAGAGGAAACTAAAAACGAGTATCGAGCATCTAGCATCGAGATAGGATTCACGAAATACGATTCACCAGCTCTGTTCTGCGTGATGCGTATTGCGCAATACGACATACGATATACTATATACGATATACGAGATGTCCTGAGATGGGATATAGTTTAATGTTTACGTTCTTGATTTTCTTGTAGAAAACGTATATAATCTCGGTAGAATAACGATTTTTTAGATAGGTACACACTACAGGAAACAACAATAGTCTCAAAGACTATCTTCTAGGGAGGAGAAAATGAAGAGAATTAAGCTAGTATTATTGCCCTTGCTCATCTTACTTCTACTTTGGATTTCCGTTGCTGTTGCGTTTGCTCAAGTCTCTGGTGGAGAAGCTTCCATAATCAGGATATCGGCAGAAACGATTGTGGATGAAAAAGGGGATTTACGTATGAATTTGAAGTGGAAAATTCCTACAGATTCTCTATACACCGAAATAAAAAGAAACTACCCCAATCCTTATATGATACTAAGAGAGTTCCTTCCTCAAAGAGCGAATCGAGAGGCAACTAATACAAAAGTAGACTATGATGATCCTCAGAGAACACTTTGGTTGACTGCTGATTTTATCGGTTCTTCTGTGAATAGAAAAGGACGCTGGGAGATATATCTAGGAAAGAGAACAGAATCTGTTCTAATAGAGAATCAGAAAGGTGTGTTTCTCCAGATAATTCCTTTAGACTCATACGCTTTGGAAATAATGGATCTCACAGTGACTTTACCGAAAAAATCTTCAGATGTAAGATATGAAGAAGGGAAGGGGTTGCTCAGTTACACCTTACCCGAAAGGTCTATCACAGGTCGTAGTGAGCTTCTGGTCTCAGTGAAGTCTAAGCCTCGTCTGATGGCGGCTATTTACAAAACATACGGAAATCCCGAAATATTTGAAGAGAGTATGTGGATTGCAAAGACACTATTTACAAACACGGGAAAGTCCAACGTACGAGACCTGAAAATAAGCTATAAGTTGGGTGATTATTCGGAATGGTCAGCAACTAAAGAATACTCTCTTCTCGTTCCGGGAGGGTCAGTAGTTGACCTTTGCTATCCGATAATCTCACCAAAAGTTACACAGCTTGTAGCTCGCACTCCTGTTGATCTAGAGATATCCTATACTTACAAAGATGAGAAAGGGACCGTTTTCTCGGACAGCAAAGTTGAGCGAATAGAAATACTGGGAATAAATCAGATAGAGTTTTCAAATCTCCCGCCCGAGGAAAAAAGCAGCGCTTGGGCCGATAATTTCTCTAATGTACCGCTTCTTTCAGCCTGGGTTACATATCTAGATCCACCAGTGAAGGCTTTTGCAGGTATGGTTTCCCAGCTGGCTGGGGGGGTTCCCACTGCATTGAGTGCGGAATCAGCTACCAGGTTCTGCAAGGCTCTCTATGATCTGGAGGTTGCTAATGGGCTGGCTTATCAGACTCCTTCCAGTTTCCTGATAAAGTACTCGCCAGGGCAGGACATCAAATATCCGCGGGATGTTTTAAGAGACAAATCAGGAACTTGCGTTGACCTTGCAGTGCTTTATGCGAGCGTGTGTGGGGCGGTAGGTCTAAAGGCAATCCTGGTCATAGTTCCAGGCCACGCCTTCCCTGTAGTTATCCTTCCTGACGGGAGGTTTTTACCAATTGAGTCTACATTGATAAGTGGGCCTGAAGGAGCAGCTCAATTCAATCAAGCTCTTGAAGCTGGATTTGAACAGCTATCAGCACTCCAAACCGGAATGCACTACGTAGTTGATGTCCAGGAAATGCAGCAACGAGGAGTGATAACTCCAGAGCTGCCAGCGTTAGAGGCTGACATCCTCCAAAGGTGGGGCTGGCGTCTTCCTCAATAAAGGCTATTCGTACCAGGAAAAAAGAAAATGGGACGAATCAAATATATGAATAAGTTTTTCCCGAGAATGCTGGCTCTGACATGTTTTTCAATTGTAGTCTTACTTGGATCTGCGGCTTTCCCGGAAAGTTCTTTGCCACTCCAGGAAATGAATGAGTTCCTGCGGAACCGAATCGAGGCAGCAGGGTTCCCGCCAGAGATAACTGTTGGGGAGGAAGTAATTTATGCCACAGTTATGCTCCCCATATTCTATGAACAGCGAGCTTATCAGCTAGCGTGGAATAACCAGAGCGGGTCTTTACCACATACTCAGGCTTTCCTCAATGCTCTTTATCGAGCTCAGGAAGAAGGATTGGTAGCCAGTGATTATCACCTTAGTAGAATTGAAACAATCCTCGAGAAAATCCGTCAGGAACAGGCAAATAAAAGAGCTTTTGATTATCGGAGATTAGTTGACCTGGATCTATTGCTCACCGATGCCTTCCTGATCTATGGATCTCATCTCTTGGCCGGTCGAATTAACCCGGAAACACTTTATGCGGAATGGCACGCCAATCGTCGTGAACTGGATTTAGCAAAGTTTCTGCAAGGTGCTCTCGATGCAAACAGAGCTGGAGAGGCCCTACAAGACCTTCTCCCCCTTCATCTAGATTATAGGAGACTGAAGCAAGCTTTGAAGCATTATCGTGATACTGCAACAAAGGGCGGATGGCCTACCATAACTTCCGGCCCTCTTCTGAAGAAAAGTGATGAGGGAGAACGGTTCACAGCACTTTGCGCCAGACTCTGGGCCACCGGTGAACTCCAAGAAAAACCCCCTGATGGGTGGGACTTGTTCGATGACAATGTAGATCTGGCGGTGCGGAGATTCCAAGAGCGACATGGACTAGATGTTGATGGAATTGTCGGCCCTCAGACTCTAGCGGCATTAAATACTCCGGTAGAAGAGAGAATACGCCAAATCGAGCTCAACTTGGAACGCTGGCGCTGGTTACCTCAGGATCTGGGGGAACGATACGTTCTGGTCAATATTGCCAATTTTCAATCAGATGTAGTTGAAAAAGATAAACCAGTCCTCACTATGCGAGTAATAGTTGGAAAATCTTATCGGCGCACCCCTGTATTTAGTGATAAAATTACTTACCTGGTGTTAAGTCCTTACTGGCATATCCCCCACAGTATCGCAACAAAAGACATCCTCCCTCTGATTCATAAAGACCCAGATTATTTGGCAAAACAGAACATCAAGGTGTTTCTAGGATGGGGTGCTAACAGCCGAGAAATCGATCCCCAGGGGATTGATTGGGCAAGAGTGAGCGCCAACAGTTTTCCTTATCGATTACGTCAGGAGCCTGGGCCTAACAATGCTCTTGGTCAGATAAAATTTATGTTCCCTAACAAGTTCAATGTTTACCTCCACGATACCGCTGCTAGGGAGTTATTTACCCAGAGTGCTCGGAGTTTTAGCTCCGGTTGCATTCGTATAGAAAATCCCATAGACCTTGCAGAGTATCTCTTGCGAGATAAGCCTGGATGGATACGGGAGAAGATTATTACCTCAATTGAGAAACGAGTGGAGCAAACCGTGAGTCTTTCCAAACCAATTCTCGTACATCTCCTTTACTGGACTGCTTGGTCAGATGAGAATGGCTCTGTTCACTTTCGTAAGGATATTTATGATCGAGATTCTTCGCTGGATAAAGCCCTTCGTGAGAAGTCTTTCACTGGCAAATAACGAAAAAAATAATGAAAAAATCGGCCTTTACTCTCTTTATTTTAATCATAATTATGGGAAGGCTGGCTATTGCCTTCTCACCTAAAAGAGCTACTTTTTCAATCAAATTTAAAAATGAGGTTTCACCATATTCAGTAGTGGCCATTTTCGTCCTTCCCGAAGATATATTAACTTTGGAGATTATAGATAAAACCTCGGAAAGTGGATACATTCTCGAGGCTCCCACCCAATTAACTCAGAATATTCTGAACAAGAAGTACAAGTGGAAAGCTCCCCAAGAAAAGGGACTTTACCCTCTCAAAATAGTGCACTCGGAATCACGAGAAGTAGTAACCCTCAATGTCTTTGTTATGATTCCCTTTGTCAAATTCCAGGGAGAGTATCTCAATGGCTACCGAATCGGTAGCTATCCGTCCATTTCATTTAAGGGGCTCTCCAGTTACGAGCCACCCCGGGGATTCATTGAGGTGACCAGAGAGAATGAAAATATTCTTATATCTCCTCACTTTACTCTCAAGCAGTTCCTTTGCAAACAGAACGAAGGTTATCCCAAGTATGTGGTGTTAAGAGAAAGTCTCCTATTAAAGCTGGAGCTTATTCTGGAAAAGGTAAACGAGAAGGGTTACCAATGCGAAACCCTTCACATTATGAGTGGATATCGAACTCCTTATTACAACGAAATCATAGGAAATGTCAAGTACAGCCGTCACCTATACGGAGATGCAGCAGATATATTCATTGATGAGAACCCTAAGGACGAGATGATGGACGACCTTAACAACGATGGCAAAATGGATTATAGAGACACGGCTATCCTTTATGAGGTAATTGATGAAATGTACGGGAAAGCTTGGTACAAACCTTTCATAGGAGGACTGGCCCGGTACAAAAAAACCTCATCTCACGGACCCTTTGTACATGTTGATACGAGAGGATTTTGGGCCAGATGGGGTGACTAATCGTGGATGCACGCCTTACATTTTGGCAGGATTTGTCCCGAGGACTTCCACTAATTATCTCAAGCTTAACCTATCCTTGTCGAGTCTCCCTAAGTGAAGGATAGAGACCAGTGCTTCTCATCCAGCACATCATTTGCACAGTAAGAGTTAATATGCTATAATTTTTACGATTCTGGTGTTTTGATATGTTCCTCTGGGACGCGGGGGCATCCCAGAGGAAACGGGGCAAGGAAAAAGGAGAATGGGGCTGTCATCAAGCAGCCCGACGGGCTAGAGTTTACAGTTTGTCTCCTTGATTTCCTCTTTTATGGCTCGCGGGAGCAAATTTGAGTTTTTCTAGTTAGAACGCATATCCGACCTTAAATGCAACGGCTGGTGCAATTCCTCCGATACCGAATGATGCGCTGGTCTGGTAAAGATACATCAAACCTAAGGACCACTCAGCGGTAAAGTCCTTCGGTAAGAAGTATTTGTAACCGATGTTGAGCCCACCGCCTGTCGTGTAAAGCGCAATTCCCCAGAGATCACTGGCAAGACCAAAATTTCCGTACAAACCCCACCAGAAGCCTTGCGGTGCAGTGGGCTTGGTATAATTCTTTATGCCCACTGTTGCCCTGATTCCCAGAGCGCCGCTGCCAAAGCTAAGAGCGGGGACCACATAGAGACTGGAGGTGGAACTGCGCACCTTTTCATACTCGAGACCAACTGCACCGCGAAACAGAGCGCTAGTAATACCAACCTCTTCCTGGTACAGCTGAACCAAACCGCTTCCATTGATACTAATAACCTTTTTGGGTCGTTGCTGTGCTAGAACTGTGCCTGCCAGAGTTCCTACTAGCAGCACCATCACCAACAAGCAACAGATCCCTCTTCTTTTTTTGTTCATTGTACTCTATCTCCTTTTTTATCTTTTATGAGTCTTCCCACGAGCCATTTTATTCAAATGAGGCGTGTCTCTCTTTCTTACTTTTTTTCTTTGTGCCCGTTACGTTTTACCCCATAGAAAAAGGTCTCGACAACCGTGCCTGCCTGATTTACCAAACTCCCTTTTCTTTTGTTGATTATCCACTGTGATATGAATCCCATAATGAGACCTTCTAGGATATAGGCTTGAATCACTGGAGAAGACGCTCGAAAAGTTCCACTCTTCACTCCGGAATCCAGAACCTCTTCCAGTAAGTCTATATATTTTTTGTAGCTGCTCTCTATTTTTCTTATGTCCAGCTTGGAAAAATCTTTCTGTATAGTTCCCCTTACGAAGAAGAGAAAAGGAAAGAGAGACCTTCTTCTTGCAAAGAATGAAAAATGAGCATTGATCAGCTTTTGAAGGAGCTCATCCGGGTCCTTTGTCCCGGTTATCTCTTTTGTACAGTACCCCAGTAATTCCCCAAAAGCGTTTATGCTTAAATGAGTTATTAGATCACTCTTGGTTTTAAAGTAAGTATAAATAGTGCCTTTTCCAACGTCAGCTTCCTCAGAAATATCTTTTAGCCTTGTTCTGAAGAGACCTTTTCGGGCAAAAAGCCTGTACGAAGCCCATATGATCCTTTTAAGGTTCCTGGCCTTGTTCCTCTCTCTTCTATTCTGTGATTTTGCCATTTTTGCCTCCTTTGCAAAATTTTTATATTGTGAATGGTTTGCAGGTTCTACTCTTCTAGCTGTAAAAGGGCTTTGATACTATCTACTAACTCTCTCAGTTGCCTGACTTCATCCTCAAGCTGCTTTTTCTCCTCCTCCAAGCGAGTTGTTCTTTCTTGAGAGGCTTGACGTTGCGAAACAAGGTCTTCAATCTGCCGAGAAAAACCCCCGTTCTCAGCTTGAAGGATTTGGTTTCTGCTTTCAAGTGCTGAGACTTGAGCAATCAGATTCTCAATTTCTTGGTTAAGCTCAACATTCTCCCTTTCAAGGTCCTGATTCTTTCCTTGTAAAGTTTCCATCTCTTCCATCACAAATGCCACATTCTCATTAGTGGACTCGAGTTTCTTCATCTTTTCCTGTAGATTGAGGATCTCTGCTTCGTATTCCTCCTTTTTTGCTTCTAATTCAGATGAGAGACTGCTGGTTTGCTTAGCGAGATTGCCATTCTGAATCTTGAGCCGCTGGTTGTCTCTCTTAAGGGTCACTACCTCGTTATTTAGATTCTTATGGAGAACCGCGAATCTGATTTCCTCAACCCCAAAGGTAATCACTACGCCAAAGGCTACGATTCCAATGACAATCAAAACTGTCTTAAAGCTCATTCTCCGCCTCCTAATGTGATTTTTCGAAAATCTTTACGAAACCATCGTTGAATTGTGCTACTAAGCCGTTCACGGCTAAGCAATCGACTATGACCTAATAATCTAAGTTGAATGGCTAGCCGAGTTAGACTACATATTTGTATATTATAATGAATTTTACACGAGTGTCAAGAGGGTATTCTTTTATGAAGTTCCCCTGATTCTTTCTAATTGTACATTAGAGAAATTTACACCTTAGAAGCCCTACTCTCAACTCCTACTTATTGTTCGTTTCGTCAATCCCCCTAGCAAATTGTAGACTTGATTTACATAATATATTCTGTATAATTACAGCAAAGGTGAATAGAGATGGAACAAAAAAAATACTCTCGAGCTGACCAGAAAAACGAGAAAGATCTTGGCAATCAAGAGCCTTCTTAAAGCTCATTCGGACCCTAGAGATTATGTTCTCTTTATCCTGGCGCTAGATGGCTCAGAAGAACGAGGGAATTTCTCTTGAAATCATTTAGCAAAAGCTCGGACATACCAGCCCCGAGGTCACCCGAAGGTACATCGGGATAACTCAGGATGAGATTAATGGGGTGGAAGACAGGGTGTGTTTATGAGAGAAACAAATTGGAAAGAAAGGAGGGATTTGTAAATGTCTAAATCGACAAGTTCTAAAACCCATAATTCTCTCTTTCAACGCTATTCTAATAATCCTATTCTTACCCCAATTACTTGGCCTTATCCAGTAAATGCAGTCTTTAACCCGGGAGCTACCGAGCTTCAAGGAGAAACACTCCTGTTAGTTCGCGTTGAAGATATGAGAGGGTTTTCGCATCTCACTATAGCCAAAAGCGAGGATGGTAAGAGAAACTGGCGTATTTCTGATCACCCGGTCCTATCTCCGGACGCGAAAGCAGGGGAAGAACAATATGGTCTTGAAGATCCACGTATTGTCTGGCTTAAAGAAGAGGAAAAGTATGCTATTACCTATGTTTGTTTTTCCCGCGGAGGCCCTTTAGTCTCTTTAGCCCTGACCAAAGATTTTGAGACCTTTGAACGTGTAGGTGCCTTACTTCCGCCGGAGGATAAAGATGCCTCTTTATTTCCTCTTTGTTTCAAGGGCCGATTTGCTCTCATTCATCGTCCCATCATCAGAGGAGAAGCCCACATCTGGATCGCTTTTTCTCCTGACTTGAAACACTGGGGAGATCATAGAGTGTTAATCCCCATAAGACCGGGATGGTGGGACTCCCATAGGGTAGGTTTGGGAGCCCAACCCATCGAAACCCCTGAAGGATGGCTCATTGTCTACCATGGGGTTAGAGAAGCTGCCTCAGGCAGTATCTACCGGGTTGGACTGGCTTTATTGGATCTGGAGGAGCCATGGAAACTCCGCCTTCGAAGTCAAGAGTGGGTTCTAGGCCCGAGTTCTCCTTACGAGCAGATGGGCGATGTTCCGGGGGTTGTCTTTCCTGGCGGAGCAATCTTGAACGAAGAGACCAAAGTTCTCCGGCTTTATTATGGTGCGGCCGATAAGGTGGTTGCTTTAGCTACAGCTGACCTAAATGAACTTCTTTCCTTTCTGAAGAAAACTTCGGATAAATGATAAAGCCGCCCAAGGCTAGCCATAAGTATTCTTAACCGATACAGGCCGGACGTATGGCTTTGAGTCTCGGAAATCAGACTGGCCAGTCATCGACAACTGTTACTTCCTAAACATAGGGCTTCTCAAGGGAGTGCCGCACGAATCAGTTCATTCAGGGAGAATGTCCTCAGAAAACACTTGAAGTCTCATTCTGCAAACATTGAACACGGCGTCCATATCCTTGAGTCTCTCCCCAGGTTCCGTTGTTGATGTGCAAGCTACTGAATTTCGTATCTGCATTGGCGCAGCCCATAAAACCACCCAGCAGCCATAAAGGTTATTGTGGGGCATGTTCTGTCTTGTCCGACCCATTGGGCGATCAGCTATGAGATAATTGTAACAAAGGAAGATTATGCAGAAAAGGACAGCTATATGTGTAAATTCTGTGACATCATACGCAGTAGAATAAAGAAAGATATTCTATTTGAGGATTCCTGTGTAGTCGTTTTTCTGAGTAGACCTCATCATCTCGGTCACACCCAGGTTGTCTTGCGCGAGCATCAGGAGGATATCACTGCCCTACCAGAAGAAATGGTTCATACATTCGTAGACGATATGCTCGCTGTCGCCCGAGTGCTACAAAAAGTCTTGAAGCCAGATAAGCTGAACTATGAGCTTTTTGGTAACTGGGTTCCCCACCTCCATTGGCATATTTTACCTCGCTTTAAGACTGATTCAGATTTCGGAAATCCTCCCGGAGAGCCCTTGAGAAATCAACCTTACACCCAAAGACCCTTACGCAAGAAACAACTGCAAGAAATAAAAGATGAACTGAAGAATATAGAAAGATGCGGCATCTTCAACGAGAAATCCTGAGACCTTCTTAGTTGTTACTTCACTCTTATTCTCATCACTGCAAAGGAAACACTATCACCTTACATAATCTATCTCTTTAAAACTTTTCCATTAAGGATTGAAGTCTTGTCAAGAAAACGAAGAAATGGAGGAGGCCATGCAGATCTCAAACTTACTGATTTACCTGGGTAGGATGGAGGTATGGGGAGCAAAAATAGTCTGGGTTGCTATCATTGTTCTTACCGGTTACTTAGCCCCCAAAATTGCCTTCAGAGTAGTAGATCACTTCCTTCCTACCCGGGCATTACCCCACCGACCTTATGGAACTCCTAAAGAGTTAAGGACACTAGCCACGCTAGTAAAGAGTATTATCCAGTATGTTACTGTATTTTTGGTCCTGGGCTTCCTCTTTAAGGTGTTCAATCTAAACCTCACACCTCTCCTGGTAAGTGCAGGGGTAGTAGGATTCGCGGTTGGTTTTGGAGCCCAAAGCTTGATAAAAGACCTAATCTCCGGGATAACCTTTCTTTTTGAAAAGAATTTTTCTGTCGGAAACTACGTTGAGGTGGGCGATGCCGTGGGAATAATTGAAGACATCGGCATTCGAACAACTAAAATTAGAGATATAAGCGGACGGCTTCACATCTTGTTTAACGGAAATATCAGCACGATTAAAAGCTTTACTGCAGGCTCGGTAAAGGTCATCCTCGATGTTTTCCTCAACAAGAAGGAAGATGTTGCTTCCGGAAGTAAAATCCTACGCGATCTACTGGAGGATTACTTCCACAACGTCAGGTTGGGTGTAGGTGAGATTGCAGTCTCTACTCTACAAATGAGAAGTCCTCAGACGGCTATTAGAGCCGAATTTAGTATCATACCGTTATATCAGAACTTCCTTTTCGAAAAAATAGTCCCCCGTCTGAGAGAGGTCTTTTCCGAACAGGGTATACTGCTGAGCACTGATAGAATAGATACTACTCTTGTTTTTCACTATCCTCAAAGAACGCTTCCGGTGCCTTAAGTGTAAGGAGACCTTTCAATAGCTCACTCTCAGTGAAACAGAGTGGGTTAACTAGGCCGTCATATGCAAATTATTTCAAAGAGGTCAATGAGCTCAATCTTTTGAAGATAATGGCCAAGGGGAGCAAGAAATTCTGTGATGGAGAAGTCGTCGAAATTAGCCAGCTCGTAGCCTTCGATAATGCTGTCTATTGATACACCTCTTTTGGAAAAATGACGAGATGATGCCATTGTCCAGTAAACTGCTCTATGTACATAGATAAAATGATGCTCATCATCAAAGTAAATCCGTGGATAGTGAGGGTAATACCCGTAAGTCTCATAAACCCAAGGATTATACTTAAACATGACTGCCTTTATTTCATTTTTCTGAGGTTTTGGCCATTGTTTGCGCAAAAGCTACACTCAAAAAAGGAAAATTGTTATCCCTGGTGTTAATGATTCTTGAAGCTCACGGAGATTGCCGTCGGATGCCCTACCCCTTCCGAGTGGGAGGATGTCACTTTTAGAAATAACTTCCTGCTGCTGCGGGAAATTTATGAAAGAAATCTTAACTCAACTTGAAAAAAGTCTTTCTAATCTTTCTCCAAACCTTCAAGATTTTTTCTCCAGAAAGCCGTCTTGGCTTCCTCCAGAAAAAGTCCAACTTTAATGTTCCCACTGTCCAACTTTAATTGTTCCGTAACACAGAGAACGCACCCCCCTTGACAATTCCTAAAAATTGATTATAATTATCTGACGATTCACTCAGTTCTGACTAGATAGTCAAAATTAACAGAAAGATGCTTTTTATTAAACAATCAAGGCTTGGAGAAGAAAAATGACCGAAGTATTAAGCCGAGATAAGAGAAGAAAAATCAATACCAGGAATAAAATTATCCGTGCTTCATACAAAACTTTTTCCAAAAAAGGTCTTTTTCGGACTACTCTTGAGGAGATTACTGAAGAAGCTGATGTAGGAAAGGGCACTATTTACTACCATTTTAGAAATAAGTTACATCTGGTATCCTACTTAACCAAAAAAAGCATCGAGGAGCTGCTGACTTACTGTAAGC
>Ga0315547_1000273_pt1 | contig 56510 bp, 62 predicted proteins | sample SalMarSW160240MG_2_FD_202542 | JGI IMG/M metagenome (GOLD analysis project Ga0315547, IMG submission 202542) | Salt marsh sediment microbial communities from the Plum Island Ecosystem LTER, Massachusetts, United States - Salt Marsh Sediment SW1601-240 ...
ATTAAGAGATCGGATTATGAAATACTTGGATGAAATAAATATTGAACCGGTTGTGTTTAGGTGGAAATATAAATTGGACGAAATATTGGTCTGACATGCTATTGCAAAGATACTTATGGAACGCTATCTAGTATCAGATTGCCAACCCAATGTGACTAATTTTGATATGTTTAACAATTTTCTTGGCATCCCCCGTAGAAATAAGATTAAACCCCTGTAAACCCAGTGAAATATGCTTCGCCCCGATACAGTCATCTTTTCTTATGGGGTAAACATTTCACCCTGTGAGATATTATATAACCCATTTGTCTCTCATCCTTCATTATTTTTTATCTCACAAGGTGAACGGGGTAAACCATCCGGTTTAGAATTATCCCACTCTATTTGCCATTTAAAATCCACAATATTTTTAATCATTTCTGCCAGATCTTTTATCGTTAAATCTTTTCCTGCACCGATATTGATGAATTCACCGATGTCATTGGCATTATAATTGTCCATGAGATACACAACGGCGTCAGCGAGGTCGTCTTCACCCCGTGGAATATATTTTATGTTGAATTACATCCAATTAATCAATTTATAAATAAGCCCATAATGAAATTAATTATTTATATTGTCTGTATTATTCAACGGGGCAAGCGTAGAGGAATTCGCGGCGGGGCTCTCCACTACCCCAGAGTTTAAGAGAGACTGTTCACGAATTGCACGAATTAACACGAATTATCTTTACCCTGTTAAATAATAACTTTATACATTATAGATAATCGTTTTTAAAATTTATTTAACGGGGTGAATGTATTTTTTTCCATGTTTTGATAAGAGCAACATTATGCAATAAACTATTTATTTTTCATTTGTTAAAAATTAATATTTTTTCTTCGTGTCTCTTCGTGAAATTGGTGGACTATTATTCTTTTTTCTGTCCACGAATGACCACCGCCACGTCGGGGCAGGCACGAATTTTCATGAATGTTTTTTGTATTATCCGTCAAGAGCCGAATCTACCAATTTTTTTATACTCATTTCCTTTTGTCGTTAGTCGGTACTTCTGATTTTTGCTTTTTGGTTTATCAGGTATAGTCATTTCAATGATTTCATTTTTTATTGCAGGAATAAGGTAGTTCGTTCTAAAATATTCACGATCTGATAATGCTAATTTCCTTTGCAATTCCTCACGTGTCATAATTCCATCCATTACCATAACAAGTTTTTCAACTTGCGGGGTGACTTGCGGGGTGACTTTCAAATCGGTAATTACAGTTTTAATAAAATCTCCCCGCGGGATTAGCTCAAGTTTAATATTTGGACAATCAGCCAAGAATTTTCTTATTCGAATGAAACCAGTGCCATATTTTTCGACATCGCCCCATAAATAAAACGCTTCTGCTAGTAATTTATTTCTGTGCACGGCAATGTAGTTGTCGGTTTGCAAATCTTCAGGAGTTAAACCGCCCATCAGTCTACCCGGATTTGTTATTTCAATTCTATTATCATAGATCTTAATGATCACATCAGTCGGGTTGCGGTAGTCCTTATGAATAATGGCATTTACCCCGTTAGATAAAATTACTTTTCAGAAAATTATTTGACCTATACAATTATCTATTATCTATCAAACGGGTTGAGCCCCATTAGATAATTCTTTAGTCTGTTTTTTATATATCTTTTCCCCCATGATGTTTTTAGATACTTTTCTCTGTGGGTTGCATCTTGTTGATTTAAACATGCCTCGTAATAAATTAACTGAAATGGTCTTCTGTTCTTTGTAGAAAACACCTTTCCGTTATTATGCTCATTTAACCTGTTTTCTATTTCTTTTGTATAACCAACATAAAATTTGTTATCCTTAAAACTTTTTAACACATATACGTAATACATTTTTAATATCTAACGGGGTGAAGTAATAGTTCCCTGATGACGGATAGTGGATATTGCCATTTTTCTTTTCTGCGGGTTTCTTCAGTGAATTCAAAAGTAATGCTGATATTTTTCTTAATAAAAGTCATTGCTTCGCTAACCGCGGCAACAAGCGGCAATTTTATTAACACATCATCAATGATTACGTCAGGCGCTTTAAATCTACCGATATGTATTCCCGTATGATGCGCTCCAAACAACAAAAGGGCGGCAAAAGTAGCTTTTCCTTTTTTGGTAATTCCTGTTTTTTCAAGGTTTAATTGATTATCATCAGACAGTTCGATACGGCCTTTATTTTTAACTTCATTAAAAAAGGATGATATAATATTCGGGAAAAGTTCATTGACGGATTCATCAACCAAAAAAGAATCGAAAGAACTATTGACACTGCGTACCTGCATTTCAACTATTTCATCCAAGGGAACGAGATGGTTTGAAGCACCAATTCTTTTATAGTACCTGCCTTTGCATGATACCGGTTTTACAGGATATTCCTGAATAATAATTTCAACAATAGTGATTCCATCGGATTCAATAAGGTTCATAGCAGGAAATATTTGTGGTTGCGTTGCCTGTTTGATCTTATTCGCCCAATCTTTGATTATTTCTGCATCTGCATGAACACATTTTATCGTTCCCTCATTACTAACGCCGATAAGTATAGTTCCTCCAATAGAATTAGAGAAAGAACAGATGGTTTCAATGACCTCTTTCCCAAAATTTTCCTTGAATTCAGAACGCTGATGTTCTTTGTTATCTATTATATCGAGTATGCGTTTAAGCATAATGTGTTTCAGTCTGAAAATTTATTATTTTTATTATGCTGGTCTCTATAAAGATAATCTATCCTCTTCATATTAAAAGTTGATGCTCTGCGGATTATGCCGTGAACTTTCCCATCTCGTAGAGATCCCTTTGGGAAAGGGATGCCTCCGGCACGTAGCCTTTTTGGAGGAGAAGTTCTGTCAAATAGGAGCCGTCTTGGCCAGTTATGCCGGTGATGAGTGCTTTTTTCATGTGTTTATTTGTCCGCTAATTACACTAATTCACGCGAATTATTTTATTATGTATTTTTAGTTTAATTCGCCTGCCTGTGCGAGCACGCAGACAGGTGAAATTCGCGGACCATTCTCTTATATTTTAGACTTTTTTCTCCAAAATTGATCAATATACCGAGTTTATATCCGGTTGCTTTAAGATAATTCAATACCTGCGATTCATGTTCGGAATTCAAAGAAGATAATGCCTTTAATTCAACAATTATTTTATCGTAACAGATAAAATCGGCGATATATTTCTTTTCAAGTTCAATATCTTTATAAACGATAGATAAAACTTTTTCTTTTTCAAAGGGAATATGTTGTTTTTTAAACTCAATTGATAATGATTCCTGATACACAGGTTCAAGAAAACCGCATCCAAGTGTTTTGTGGACCTCCGTGCAAGCGCCGATGATTCGGTAACTTTTCCCGAAGGGATCACTTCGTTGACTTCTTTGTAAATCAGATCAACCACTATTTGAGTCCACTAATTAAACGGAATATTTTTGTCCACGAATTGCACCCCGATACGGTCATTCTTCCCTATCCCAAAGGGATCTCCATGAGACGGGGCAGGCTAAATGTTTTTTATAGTCCGTCAGGAGTTGGATCTATCGCTCCGTCAGAAGCCGGATCTACCGATTTTTTAAATCTATATACTTTCGCATGTTTGTCGACTTTATGCAAAAGTTTTCTCTATTTTAGAAAAGTTCATAAAATATATATTTCTTTTTCGTGGTAATTCGTGTTATTAGTGGACTATTTTTTTTATCCACGAATCCGTCGGTGGCCGGACATGGTTACACCCCAGTACGGTCATTCCCTGTTAAATATTGCTTCGCATTTTACCCTCCCTAGACGGGTCTCCGAGTGAGATATTTTCCAATTTATCCAGTTGTTGTTTTCTTCGCTGTTATCTCACAGGGTGAACTTCCCCACGGGGCAGGCAAATTTTCAAGAATTGTTTTTATGATCCGTCAGGAGCCAGATCTATAGATTTTCTAAATTTATATGCTTTTTCTATTTTATAAGTTTGCCAGTTTATATAGTTTTAGTTCTTTAATGAAAGAGAAATCTTTGATATTGTAAGTAAATAAATCCATTTTAATAAGAATTGCAGTTGCTGCAGTAATAGCATCTGGAATCATTAGATTATGACTCTTTGAATATTCTTCAATCAATTCAATTGCAATTTCTGAAATATATGAATCAATTTGATGAACATTTAAAGAATAAATACATTTTTTAATCTTATGTAACTCCTTCTTATTTAAAGCCCCGTAGTACAATTCCATAACACTAATTGCACTTATAACAATATTATCAAAACCAATCTGCTCAAGTTCTTTAAGTGTTTTATTATTACCTTTGAAGAATTCAATAATAACATTGGTATCACATAAAACCATTTATATACTCCTTTCCCATGCTTTTTTCCTTATATCGGATAAAGAAATAGAGCGGTTTTTCCAAATACCAAACAAATCATCAAAATTTTTTGTTTTAAAAGAGTTTGTTGATTTTTCTATTTCAGATATTTCAATGAAACTTATTTCACGAAGAAAACGTATGAAAATATCTAATTTCGATTCATCCTTAATATTTAAAGTGATTTTTTGCATTGCATCTCCTTTATATTACGTTTATTGTTATCTTAAAAATATAACATTAATTATTTCCATAATGTCTTTATTCTTTAAATTAACAGAACAAGGAATATTCAAAGTATTTTACCAAAGTTCGCTGCTGGATGCCTGGTAAAATTTAGTTCTGATACCTGTTTCTTTAATCGCATCCAAAAATCTTAAAACACCAATTCCGTCTACTTCTGCCGTATATTCAGGCACCTCAAAGGAAACTTTGACATGGCTCTGTGCCGCGAGATTATGTCGAAGACATCCCTTCGGGATATATTTCATCGGGTTGAACTTTTTCCAATATCCTATTCAAATTGCTTGAATCTGTCATATCTCCGTAATGGAGGAACATTTCAACATTTTTATTATGAGGATCTTTGTATATATGGTCTATCCGTTTCGTATTGAAAGTTTAGGCTCTGCGGATAATGCCGTGAACTTCGTAGCCTTTTTGGAGGAGTAATTCCGCAAGATAGGAGCCATATTGACCGGTTATGCCGGTTATGAGTGCTTTTTTTACCATATGTTTGTCCACCAATTACACCCCAGTACGGTCATTCTTCCCTATGGGGCAGGCTAATTTTCACTAGTTATTTTTTTGTATTTTTAGTTTGATTTTCTTTTCGACTTTATGTAATAATTTTCACGTAATTTATTAATCGATTTATAGATATTCTCTTTATTCGTGTTAATTCGTGTGCTAAAGGCATCTCTCCGAGATAATTCGTGGACTAAAATCCTCTTTTCTGAACTTTCTCCCAGTCGGTTTTTGCCATGATCTTTACCAGTTCCTCAAATTTCACCCGTGGTTCCCGGCCGAGTTTTTCTTTTGACTTTGATGCGTCACCAATTAGCAAATCAACTTCTGTGGGACGGTAATATCTGGGATCAATTTCAACTACTACTTTTCCAGTCTTTTTATCAATTCCTTTTTCATTTTCGTTTTTACCATTCCAGTCCAAATCTATATTTAGCTCTTTAAAAGCGAGATCACAAAATTCTCTAACCGTATGTGTTTCTCCTGTAGCCATAACATAATCATCGGGTTTATCTTGCTGTAACATAATCCACATACCCTCGCAATATTCAGGAGCGTAGCCCCAGTCGCGTTTGGCGTTTAGATTGCCAAGATAGAGTTTGTCTTGTATTCCCTCTTTTATCCGCGCCGCTGCCCGTGTGATCTTCCGCGTTACAAAAGTTTCACCAAGTCTTGGTGATTCGTGATTAAATAAAATTCCATTGCATGCAAAAATATTATATGCCTCTCTAAAATTCACGGTAATCCAGTAGGCATAAACCTTAGCTGCTGCGTAGGGACTTCGCGGATAAAATGGTGTATTCTCCTTTTGGGGTATTTCCTGAACTTTTCCGAACATTTCAGAGCTTGATGCCTGGTAAAATTTTGTCTTGATTCCTATTTCCTTAATGGCATCAAGGAATCTTAGAACGCCTATTGCATCTACTTCTGCCGTATATTCCGGAACTTCAAAGGATACTTTTACATGGCTTTGTGCCGCAAGGTTATGTCGAAGACATCTCGAGATATGGCAAATACCTTTTTTCACTTCACTTATTTCACCCATTTCGTTGATTTCGCTCATTTCGTCAATTTCGCTGGATAAAAATATTTGTAATACAACAGTAATTTTCTGTTTATTTCATATCTCTCTGCTCTAATGGGCAATAATATCTTTTTCTCTACCAGGTTCTCAATAATCCTGAATAATGTTGAGCGTACTATTTTACTATTCTCAAGAACCATTTTTGTAAGTTCTCTCCTTGAAAGAATACGCTCATGAGATATTAATTGAATAACCTTCTCTTCTCTATTTGTTAATTTCAAAGAGTCTACCCATACATCTAAAAATTTTTCAACTTCATTCTTTATCTCATCAGTCGAAAGGATAAAATCTTGTTTGGAACAACTTTTCCCAATCTCTTTTGAGAGGATAGCATTTTGATAAATAAGAAGTGCTTCTCTGGGACTCCCGTCAGCCAACTCAACCACGATATCTCTCACATTCCGAGGCAATATTTCTGGAAATTCTCCTGTTCTCCTATTGAGCGTTTCTTTTATATCATTATCGCTCATTTTCGTCACAGGGATTACATCTTCAAGAATATTTTCCAAATTTTCTTCTTTAAAAAAACGGTATTTGTATGCTATATATTCCTTATACATCACCTAAGGGAGTGCGAAAAAGGTTAATAGATTTTTCGATTTCAAAATATCTTTGAGTGAATCTAATATTACAATTACATCTTTTTCTTTCTTTACCCCGTTAAATATAACATTATTTTTCTCATTTTGTTTAAAATACATGATAATTATTTACCTTTTTAATTAATCTATTTATTATTCATTATTTAACGGGGTGAATCGATCTCATCTATACAAAGGATAACCTTATTCTTTGATGTAAGTAAACCTAAAACCTTCTCGATCTTATTCTTGATTGCAGAGAGATTGTATCTTTCCCTGGCTTGTGCTGCCAATTTACTCTCACCCTCAACTATTTTTCTTACCTTTATTCCCTTCTCTCTACTTTTAACCTCTTCTTTCGCTAAGAAATCAATTGTCTCCTTTGCATAATGTCTGTAACCAGAAAATTGCTTCATTTGAAGAATCTTAGCACATAATTTATATAGTAAATCTGCAATTATAACTTCCTTTGTTTCCTTTTCAGAAATAGGAATAATAATTTTTTCCACCCCCTTATCTGGAAATTTTAAAAGGTTAAATAGGGTAGTCTTTCCGCTTCCAGTTTCTCCAGCAATTCCATAAATAGAGCTATGCATGAATCTTCCAGTGTTCTCCATTTTCCTTAATTCTTTTTCTCTATTTACGAAAAGCACCTTTTCCTTATCAATCAAAGGTAAATCTATGAACATCTCAAGGATTTTTTCCCCTAAATTCACCTTATCATCTCCACAGCCATAATAGTATAGTCGTAACTATTCATGACTCATATTGCACCCATCCCGATGAATATTGGGAAAATACCACGAAATTATTTTTTATTCTTTTTGTATTTTGTGTTACAAGTTTACAAAACAAATCTTTTATATTCCAGTTTGGGATGGTGTCCAAAATTCACAATAAGACATAACTTTAAACCGGTAGCATGTAAATAGTTCAATATCTGTGATCTATGTTCATTTGAAATCTTTGATACTGCTTTGATTTCAACAATAATTTTGTCATAACAAAGAAAATCTGGTTTGTATTTTTGTTTCAATATTTTAGCACAATATTTAAGCTGCAATTCTTTTTGAGATTCAAAAGGAATCTTTTGAAAATCAAATTCTATTTCTAAACATTCCTGGTACACATTTTCTAAAAAACCACAACCAATTTCTTTGTAAACATTAAAACATGCTCCAATAATAGCATAACTTTCGTCTGCATAAAAAATTTCTGTTTTTATTTTATCTCCTTTCGATTTTTTTTTGCCTGCCCGACGCAGGCGGGTGTTTCGAGGGCTACTACAATTGTTGTCAATAACCTCTTTAAAAGACGAAATTAGCTCTAATTCGTTCCGCAATTGTCCCACTAGGGACATTATTCCTGTCCCATAGGGATCCTTCGGATAACCATTAAGTGAACAATTATAGATAATCACAATAGTTTTAATGTGTTTTCTCATAGAGATGCCTTTCCATTGGTCACAGAGGTCAAGTAGGACTCTTCAACAGAAGTTCTACGAACCTTCGGAGCATCCCGCTGGGGAGTTTTGCAAACTTTGAGTACGTTGCGTGAAACTCTTTATTCTTTCTCGTCCCAATGGTGTATCTATGAGGAAAAGAGCACAAAGGATACGCGAAGGGCACATAGGTTTTTTATTAAAATGACGTTGTAGGATTAATATAGCCATATATTTCTTTTGTAATTTTGGAATAGAAGTCATATAAATCGTTCTCGACAAATCTCTTTATCATATCAGGGAATATTTCCGGATTATCTTTAATAAAATCTACACCACATTCTATCTGATATGCAACTGTTGGAGGATCATCAAAAATAGCGTCTTTATATTTAGCCATTTCATAAAATTCACCTATTTTGTATTCCGGGAAGTTTTTAAAAATCATATAAAAATCAATATAATCTTTAATTTCTGTTCGACTAACCAAAGCAGTAAATTTATTTGAAAGTATATTTCTAAGATTGTCAATCAAAAGGTAATGTCCATTTTCAAACTTATATTTACACCTCGTTTCTCTATTAGAGAGTCGGTCAAAAACAAAATCAACTTTGATGTTTTTAATTAAGACAGAAAGGAAAGTGGAGCTTTCTTTAATTTTGGTATAATCATTTAAGAAATAGGTTTTCAGTTGGAAATCAATATCACTCAGTTTGATGCTTTTATAAGTAAATAAATCGAGGTCTTCGGATTTCCGATGCGCCAAATAGAAAACAGACAGCGCTGTTCCACCTGTTAAGAAAAAATGTTTTTCAATGTCAGAATTGGAAATGAGTTGCATAAGAACTTCTCTTTGAGCATTTGAGGCGTATGCTTTCCTGTATTCTTTATTAACTTCCATAAACTGATACTAATCTATTCCACTTCTTTTTTGAGTACTCACTGAGTTTAAGCTTAGGCAAATTTCTGGAAATGTCCTTAATAGTAAAGATTTTTAATGTATCCACTACTCTTCCATGCTCCAAAAATCTGAACATCATCCATAAAAAAGCGCTATTATCATAGTTTTTTCTTATGAATCTTTTTATTGCTTTTTCTTCATTTAATTTTGGGTAATCCCAAAAAATTGCTTTATAGTAATTCATGATTTTTTTTCTCCCATCGAAGAGGTCTCTTGAGACAAAGTACGCCCCAGTGAAATATGCTTCGCATTTCACAGGGTAAACATTTCACGGGGCAGGCAAAGGACGCCCCCTTACGCCTCGCTATCCCAAAGGGATCTCATTGAGATAAGGAAGGTTGAGGTTGGGGTCAAGGTTGAGGTTAAAATCCAAAATCCAAAGTTTCAGTTACAGGTCAAGGTCAAGGTTGAGGCTTCAGGAATAAGATAATTTTGTTCAAATCTCTACAAATGTTATTCAAATTTTTATCTAATCTTTCTAAATCCTAATTTTTTAAATACCCAACTCTTTTTCCATATTCAAGATGGCTCTGTGTCTCTGTTACGGATCCTCTTGCCCCGTGAAATAGTTATTATTTAAAACTTTTTAAAAATCAAAGTAAATTATTTTTATCATATTTTCATATTTCACGGGGCTGGCATAATAATAAAAATGTATTTTATCAAGACTATGTTATCTTCCAAATGCCTCAGCAATATTAGCAGAAATACTTAATGCTGACCTTCTAATTTGTGATGCTTGCCCCGTTAGATAATTTTTCAACCTATGCTTTAAATAACTCTTTCCCCTACTCTATCTAACGGGGGTAAAACCATAATCTTCTTTCTTTGGAAGTTCTTCAGTTATCTTAAATATCTCCTCGGTAATTTTCATTGCCTCTTTCCAGATTGGCATTTCCTTGAAAGATTTATACAAACTCAACCTCAGCCTTAACCTTAGCCTTATTTATCATTTGTGCCGCAGGCATCCCGTTGGGGAGTTTTGACATTTATCCCGTAGGATAATACTCATAGTTTTATATACTAATCTAATATAAATATCCAACGGGGTGAATTTTTCACTTCCTTGAAAGATTTATACAAACTCAGCCTTAACCTTTGCCTCTACCTCTGCCTTAACCTTAACCTCGATCTTATTCGTCATTTGCGCTTGGTAGACCTGTCGAGAACTCCTTGCATCTTTTTAGTGAAAAGGTTTCCTCTCCTATTTTAAAGTAGTGCCAGTGGCAGATAGTAGATTTTTTTAACTTATCGTACCAAATCCTGACAAGTCGGGGGAGAAACTCTAAGTGACGTAGTAGAATTAATATCAACATTATATTCAAAAATAGATTTTATGCATTTAATATTGGATCTCTAACGAGTAAATCAAGTTATCTTTTTTAACTATTTACACCATTTTACAATTGGTTGATCACTTGGTTAATCAATAATTACTCTCTTTGTACAACAAAAATGGTTTTCTTTCTTCTTTGCTGAAAGGTAATATCAAAATAATCAAACACGTTTTCTCTACCAAGAAGAAAAGGAACGCTCTCAATTTGTGCCCATGCAACGGTACAATCAAACCGATATTCTTCTATTTTCATATTAATATTAGAAAATCTCACACATATAATACCACCAATACCTCCTATTTCCTTTACCTCTGTTGCATTTCTTTCCAGACCTAAAAATTGGCCCATTCGGTAAGGAATTAAAGTATAATCTGCCCCTGAATCCACATAGAAATATTCTGCAATCCACTCATTATTAAACCTGAGAAGATACACTTTGGCAACTGGTCTAAATATCACTACCCCCGATCGTAGTCGCTCCTGTCTATAATCAAATTCAACCAATTATCTTTACCCTACTACGCCAGTTAAGAATCTTTATACAACATATCGCACCAATAGAAATTAATAATCAAAATATATAGTATGCTAAATTTGTAAGTTACGTAGTAGGGTCAACCTTATTAAAAAGATAAAAGTCTCACCACGCGGCACTTTCCAGAGAGCTATCTCTTTATCTGGATATTTTTCTTTAGCATTTTTGTACACTACTTCTGGATCATCATCTGCACACACTACTTCTTTATTTACGATAGAGATATACTTATCCTCGTATTTACTCAGGTCTGCCTTTGTAAACCAATTAAAGTTATTATCCATCTTATTAAACCTCCAAAATTTCATTTAGTACTATTTTGTCATTGTTTTTAAAATGACACAATAAATTACTCTTTAAACAATAATTCATACTGCTTTATGTATTTTTCAAAAGCAACTCTCCTTTATTTTCAATTTCTCTGTAAACAGATCCAATTTCTTTTTTATAGAAGTCATATTCATCTTTACTGGGAACTAATATATCCTTTGCTATCTTAATATCTTTTAAAAGTTCTCGTATTTTTTGTTTCATTTTAATCTTTTTTTTAACTTCTTTTTTAACTACACAGATATCCAAATCGCTGTCTTCTAAAGGTTCACCGCAAGCATAACTTCCAAAAATAATTATCTTTTCAGGTTCTAGGGATTTTAATTTCCTTACTATTTCTTCTTTTATTTTTTCAATATTTATTGTTTTGGTAGCCATTTTATCCTCACTGATTGTCTATTAAAATATAGGAATTTACTTTGAATAAATCTATATACTAGTTGCCAAATGTAAGAATATATATGATACCGCAGATACTGAATTGTTTTTTAGAGATGCTTCGGGTCTAAAGTAGCGCCAGTGGTAAATATTAGATTTTTTTTAACTTATCATACCAGTAAAATCCAAAGGTTCAGTTACAGATTGAGGTCAAGATTGAGATTAAAATCATTCGTAGAATTCTCAATGAGACAAATTCCAAAGCACAAATTTTAAATCAAATCCAAATGTCAAAGTTCAATGAGTCACGTGTTTTGACATTAATTTTTCTTTTCCTTGAAAGATTTATACAAACTTATCCTCTGCCTTAACCTCGACCTTATTTATCATTTGTCATTTACACCAATCACGAATGATTACTTTCTTGTTCGCCGTAGCCATTGCGAAGGAGAATTCCTTGTTACTTTTTTTGGAGATCCTTTCCCACCAGGTCACATAGGACTCGGAAGGATCCCTCTGTTTTCGGGCATCATTTCTATCAATCATTTCTAAAGAATCTCCGATTGTTACCGATAATTAGTAGTAGGTGATTGAAATCCGAATGAAGGGATACCGTATGGCTCGAACATTATATTCTAAAAAGTCGATTCCTTTGTTTCTTCTCATCTCTTTATTTTTCTTTTTTTCCCATGCCTCGCTCTCTGCTCAGGAATATATGCAGTGGCGGATGAGTGGGTGTTCTCTGTTCTGTGAAGGACAACCTTATGCCACAGAAACACATATACTGGGCAGTGCTTATATTGCCGATTTGCTTGACTATAAGATGACATGGTGGCAGTCCGATGCATTGATCTTCGGATTAGGATTGACCTGGGAAATAAAGGATGCACTGGTTCCCTGGGAAAAGGCCGGGGCGATAGGTGGCGAGGGGTTCGCTCCCAATGACGTCCTGGCTAATGTAATCGGCATTACTACCCACCGCCTCAGTATCCTACTGTGGAATCGGTTTGTGCATGGGAAATGGACTCTGAATGGGTACAATTATGTCCTTAAAAAGCAACCAACCCGGATTGTACATAAATAAGGTTCTATAAATAGAGTTCATATTATCAGTTTTATTGAATTTTAATGAGTATTAATCGTTTTTCCCGATTATTGATAAATACTGAAATCCGCATTTTTTTAGTTCATTTTGCTAAAGAAAAAACTCTTTCGACCGATAAGAAATGAAGATATAAAAATTTTCAATATGTATACGGAGTTACTACTGCCCGGTTAAAAGTTTGGACTGAGGTTTCTCCCATTGATACCGGAGATAGAAATCACTGCATTAATAATAAGGAGCGATAGATGAGTTACATTCTATTATTTATCTTAGGATTGATGGTGGGCATGAGCTTGATGTGTGTCCTTATCGGTGGTGGTCGGGCAGAACTGGAACAAAAACTAATGATACTACGCAAACAGCTGTATTCCCATCGGCAGTAAATAGATTTCACCTATTACAAACTATAAGACCACCCCTTATTTGATTTGTCTATCTATTCAATACTTTACTCTGTGGCAATGAATTACTCCGCCGCAATCAGTGGGGTATCACTCTGGTACAACCCAAGAGGCGGGGAATTAAACCTTGCCTTCTTGATCAAACGTAACCAGTAACAGGATTCTCGTAGTTCTTTTCTTACAGATTCTTCGAGTAAGACAATTTTTAACTTGTTCACCCCGTGAGATATTCCACTGATACAACAGTGAATTGTTTTAAACAATTCTATTTTAATCATTTTATAATCCAATATAACATGTATTTATCTAACGGGGTAAATAAAATCAGCATGACTCTCAGCGCCATACGCTTCTTTGTAGTTAGCGTCTACTGATATCCCCGAGCATGTTAATTGTCTGCCGATATAACGCCCTACGTCGGTTCTGTTGAGTCGCAAAACTAATTTAATGATTTCCCGTGCTCCAAAGTCTAATAAAGGATCTGAAGGCTCACTTCTTTTATTTTTCACTTTGCATTTTTCACTGAGCAGTGGCGTATGACTATGGGTAGCCGGTCAGGATAATTTAAATTGTAATAACGCAATAATTGGTAATACAGACTAAACTTATTCGAATTCTAACCGATAATATTAGTGACACTTGAAATATGAGAAAAGAAGGGAAAATATATGAATTTATATCATAATCCAAATTTACTCAGACCTTTATTAACCCGATTTACTGTATTGATTATACTTTTTATAGTAATGCTTCCCATTACAACCAGTGGGCAGGATTATTTTCAATGGAGGGAAGAACCATCGCAATTGGTGTTTCAGGACTATCATTATGACAAGATTGCCTTTCGGATGTTAACAACCTCTTTCATAACCCGTAAAATGGATGAATCCCTATCCTGGTGGCAATCAGATTTATTTACATTTGTAGCTACGGCAATGTGGGAAATCAAAGACGGATACATTCCCGAAGAAAAGGCAGGTTGGTGGGGTGGCCCGGGTTTTAATGCCAATGATTTACTGGCAAACACTTTAGGGATAATAACCACTAGGGCCAGTGTATTGCTATGGAACCGACTCCGCTATGGCCACTGGCAATTCAAAAATCGATGAAATAAAAAAGATAAAAGTCAATAACCCCGCCCTTCCGGACGAGTCATTTAAGGGCGGTGGTAAAATATTATTATTTCACTGAAACTGATTAAGAGCGGTTTATTCTTTCACAGCTAAGAAGTTTTGAGAACAGGAGAATGGGTGATTGGGAGTGATTTACGGTTTGGTTTTTTTGCGTTTCTTCTTTTGTTTAGAGTCATCATCAGAGGAATAATGGTAATACTTGTAATAGTAATAATAAGAATCATAAGAAGTGGCTTTCGATATTCCATTCAGTATTGCTCCACCCAAAAGAGCATCAATCTGTCTCAACAAATTGACAGATCGAATAAAGGTATTTTTACCAGTTTTTCCGCACCTTGCCAGGAGTATAACTTGATCTATTTTTTTGGATATCATAGTAGCATTAGTTACAGCTATAATTGGAGGCGAATCTAATAGAACCATATCCCATTTGGGCTCCAATCTTGCTATCAATTCTGCCATCCGGTTTGAGCCTAATAGTTCCGTTGGATTAGGAGGTATACCTCCGGAAGTAACAATATATAGATTTTCCACGTGAGTAGTTCTTATCAATGACTCGACGTCTTTTTCACTACACGCTAAATATTATATAATTCCCGGTTCTTTGGAAATTTCAAATATTTTATGTATGGTCGAACGTCTTAAATCAGTATCAATAAGTAGTGTTCTTTTCCCAAGGTTCGCAAAAGTTATAGCCAGATTGCATACAATTGTTGTCTTTCCTTCTCCCGGACCCGGGCTGGAAATAACAATAGATTTTATCTCTTTGTCTGCAGAAGAAAACATTACGTTAGTTCTAATTGTGCGAAAAGCTTCGGATATAGGTGACTTCAGATCATAATGAGCTATTAAATGACAGTCATCCATAATCGCTTTCTCAGATGAATTCATATTAAAATTCTTACTAATTGAGTTGACTATACCATTTTTATATTTAATACTTTTCATTTCAGGTTCCTGTGGGATAACACCTAAAATAGCTAATCCCGTTCGTTCGATTTCCTCTACAGACTTTAATGTGTTATTCAGATAGTCTTTAAAAAGCACAAACGCTATCCCAATTCCTAAACCTAAGATAGGCCCGATCAATAACTCCTGTTTCACTTTAGGACTTATTTTCTCGCCTAAAAATGCGTAATCTATTATTCGGACTTTTCGTTCTTCAGAAGCTTCAGAAATATTGGTTTCTTCTAACTTCTGGCGCATAAAACGATAAGTCTCATTTAAAACAGTTCTGTCTCGTTCCAAGCGAGCATAATTTAGTTGCTTTCCAGGAAGAGATTCCAGCTGCGAATTATACATATTTACAAGTTTTTCATATTCAGCAGATTTTGAATTCAAAATGGCTAATTCTGCCTCGATTGTTAACACTTTTTGGATTAATTCTTGTGAATATTCAAGTGGATTTGCAATGGAAATACCCTGAGCGATCAGCCGCTCGGTCTCATCGTTGAGTTTCTTTTTTAAAGCTTTAATATCTCTTTGAATTTGTTTTACGGCATCATGATCCTGCCCATACATGCTTGAACTCCGTATCAGTTATGCTTCCTTTTGTCCAATCTCAGTTTGGAGCGCTGCTAATCTTGTATTAATAGAATTTGCCAGTTTTTCTGCAAGTGTTTTTTCTTCTTCAGAGAGCTGACTCTCTATATACTCTTTATTATGTCTGGATATATTGATCTCAGCCTGCGTCGAGTAAAATTGAGATTCGACATTAGAAGCCATTCCGAGTATCAGGGACGCCTGAGCATCCAGACTAAAAACCAGCTCTTCCTCTTGATATTTCTTCACAGCTTCTTCCGCATGGGCAAGTTCTTTTTTCTTCTTATTGAGCTGTTCAATCAGAAATTTTTTCAAACCTTTAATTTCAGTTGAACTAAATTCGCGATCACTCTTTTGATAAGCATAAACAAAGGTATTTATTAGAAGCTTTGCTTCTTCGGGATCAGCACTGACCATGCTAATATCAAGGACATTCGTTTTCTGCCTATTTGATACTTCAACGCTACTTCTAATTGCTCCGGCAAGTGATTGGAGAATTTCTTCTGTTAAAGTACCGTTGTATTGCTTTACTGAGTCAGGATATTGCTGCCATAACCCAAGTGGAAAAACCTTCTTGATAAAACGTCTTGCGCGTTGTCCCCGCGGCTTAAACTTTCTTGTACCAAAAATGTAAAGATTATTTCGATGCTCTGAATTCCACAGTTCCTTTACCACTGATTCTGATACAAATCGAGATTTTATTATTTCAATTTCATTTGCAATGGTATATGAATTTGTTCTCTCACCAAAATTGAATACAGTCTTTGCCTGACTCTTATCTTCAATCATAATTACTGCACTGGACTTGTAAACAGGTGTAGTTGAAAATGTTTTAAAGAATGTAAATGAGAAAACAATTATGGTGAAAAATATTACCCACCATTTACTTCTTAATATAATCTTTGAATAATCTTTTAGTGTCTTTGGAGGTTCCTGATAACGTTCATCTATCGGCATATTTATTCCTATCTTAAGAAAATTATTTTTATCACAAACATTGATGGTTTCGTCCCACAGAGATCTCTTGAGATAAAAAGTAATTTCATGTGTCATTGTGAAGAAGTGTCTTAAAGAAATCCCTGTGTAAAAGAATCTCTTTAGTTTTGTTTACATTGAAGTTAGAGATTCTTCATTGACACTCAGAATGACAGCTTCGGAACTTTTTAGATTTCATTAATAGTTCCATTACTTTTCCTCTTCATCTATCAGATTAACTTGAGACAATTATATTTTCCTTATGGCTTCGCCCGGTCAGCGTAAAGAGATGATAGATGATAAATGAAAAATTGTAAATTATTTTGTGATGATTTTATAATCTTTGTCAACATACTAATAATAGATTCAATATCCTTTTGTATTTGGAATATTTTCTTATAATCAGATAGATATTTCGATTTTACCAACAATTCTAACCAGTATCTTGTTTCCCAAGATTCTTTTAGTGAAATGGACCTTTTTGAGATAAATTCTTTTTTTGTCAGTGCCGCTTGCCCCGTTAAATCAGGATATTTATTAAAATCCTTTCTCATATTTAAAACTCATAAATTCTAATCAGCAAATAAAAACCCACCGAATATTTTATTATTTAACAGGGCTTGTGCCTCATTAATATTTGAACTTTACCCTGTTAGATAGTTATCCAACCTTTTCTTTATATATCTTTTACCTCAGGACGTTTTAAGATATTTTTCCCTTTTAATTGAATCTTTTTTATTTAGACCAAATTCATAATAAACCAATCTAAAGGGTGTTCTGTTTTTTTGCTGACTTTACTTCACTATTATTATGTTGAATAAGACGTTTCCTTAAATTATATGTATATCCCCTATATAATTGTCCATCCCTTTCGCTCTGCAGAACATAAATATAATAGCCCGTATTATCTAACAGGGCGGGTAGAAGTACCGCTTCGTAATAATTGCTTGGACATTACATATTCATTACTGTTCTTGAGATGTTTATAAACTTCAATAATATCCAGCGCAAACTGAAAAGACAGATCCAATATTTCATTCTTTCTTCTATCTATCATCTTCTATTTCCAATTTTCAATTTCTTCCGGACATAGCTTCGCCTCCTCAGTCACATAAACTGTTTTGGCTATTGAAAGGATTTTTTATTTAGACTATTTTCAGGAAAAATACGATAAAAATTTTTGATTCATGTCAAATATCGAATTTTTTCTAAAAAATCATCTTCACTAAAATTATTAAAAATAAAAAAAAATAAAAAAGCTTAAAGAAACTAAAAAAATCATTATAAATACTAAAAAATCACTAAAATTACCAGTTGTTAAATTTAATATTTAAACGTTTCCTAAGACACATATTATGCAAAATCCCTCAGTATATCCAACACAAATATAAAAAATTATAAGAAAATCTCAAAGATAATTTTAACTGAAGTGATATTTCCAAGTTATATTTACCATGCATTCTTGCAGTCTTTGTGTTTCATTAAAAATAAATCATTTATTATATTCAATTTAATCCCTCAATAATTCTATGTGGAATTTTAATCATTATGGTATAAATTATCCATGTGGATAATGAAAAATTCTCCATTGAGAAAGCTAAATCTTCTGATACCAAGTATTTAGCAAGATTTCAGGTTTCGATGGCTCTTGAAACAGAAGAGCTTGAGCTCGCTCCAGATGTTGTTTTATCGGGAGCTAAATAAATCTTTGAAAATCCAGATACTGTATTTTGCGTTGGTGTAAAATTTGAAGACAAACCTGTGGGCTGCCTGCTTGTTTAGAATGAGGTATGCATCGGAATATTCTAAAAAACCATTGAAGATATACTTATAAATTGGAATTTAAATATCCGAGAAAATCGAAGTGAGCAAACTGTTGTACAACCAGATTTATAATATGGACTGCATTGACGGGATGAGGGATATTCCGGGAAATTCTATTGACCTAATCATCACTGATCCACCTTTTGCAATAGACTTTAAGGCGAAAAGGAGTAATTATCACAGAACTCAAGCAAGGGTCATTGATGGATACTATGAAATTTCAAAAGAGAACTACTATGATTTTACTTATAAATGGATGTCAGAAGCATTTCGAATACTTAAAGAGTCGGGGAGTATGTATGTTTTTTCCGGTTGGAATAATCTTAAAGATGTTCTGGTTGTACTTGATGAAATTGGGTTTATTACTGTTAACCATATTATTTGGAAGTATCAGTTTGGAGTTGTAACAAAAAGAAGATTTGTAAATTCACATTATCACTGTCTTTATGTATGCAAGAATGATAAAGAGCGAAAGTTTTTCCCGTATTCTCGATTTTCAAAAGAAGCGAGAGATGAAAAGGGTAGAAGCTTGCATTACAAGGATAAGGAAGATGTCTGGGATATTAAAAGAGAGTATTGGACTGGTGATCAAAAAACACCAACAAAATTGCCGTCTGAGATAATAGAAAAAATTCTATGTTATTCATCTGAAGAGGGGGATGTAGTTCTGGACCCATTTTTAGGTTCTGGGCAAGTAGCGGTTGTGAGTAAAATGCGAAATAGAAAATATATCGGATTTGAAATTGTCAAGGAATATTATAAGTTTGCTAAAGAGAGATTAGAACGAAATGTGTATCGTTTGAAATCGACTGATAAAAATAAAATGCAGAAGTCGTTAAACCTGTTTTGAATTAATATCGAATCCCGCAGAATGTGTAAAGATATATGGCAATTTTATATAGAACAAATTGTAGAAATAAAGCAAAAATCCAATCCGAATTTTCTCCGTTCGCTAAGCCAGATGAAATAGAGGGAATGATTATTGGGAATGATCTGGACTCACTGCTTTCAGCAGCATTATTGAAAATGAAATTTGGTTGGGATATTATAGGAGTTTATGATTATTCAAATCTTTGGTATTCTGAAAGCCTTAAGGATTTTAAAAGAAAAATATCAGAAGGAAAGTTTGTTGCGATAGATCTGGATATATATCATCCGAATATTCCAAGTCTTGGGCATCATATATTGGAATTTGATACTAAAGATATTTTACCCTACCACTGCTTGTCATTAAATCCGAATTTTATAAGGGGAATTAGTTTAAGGAATTTTAAAAGGAAGTATCCTCTGGGAACAGTTCATTTTTTAATCTGGCTTTTTGATGTAGATATATTGAATTCAGATGCTGAGATATTAATTTGGTTAGCGGATTCATCTTTTATAAATGGGCAAATTCACCGATTTAAGTCGAATGTGAATGAATGGATTAGCAATTATCTCTCTTCGGAATTTTTAGTCCAATCGATGAAAAATATTGATACGAAAGAATTTGAAAACAATCTACAGAAAAATATTATTTCCGGTTTAAAAAGCATAAAAATTTGTGGAAACTCAGGCCAGGCTCGGTCACGGCATAATTTGATTCGTGGATTTCAGTGTCAATGGTATGATCCTAATAATGAAAGAGAAGACATTGATAAGGTGATGAGTTTTATCTGCAGAAAAACAGGTTGGGGAAAACCTATATTACCAGGATCATTTAATCGAATAAAGGGAATAAGAAAAAATTGTAATACTTCTTATATTAAAAATAAGTATGGTAGTCTGGATAAATTTTTAGAAGAAGAAAAAGTATTTTCTTATGTAATGAACTTTTATAATAATATAAATTATACCACTAATATAAGTTTTTAATTGTAGTATTAGATTGAAGAATATACTTAGCATTTTGAGACAATCGAAAAACCCATTTAGAATAAAGGCAACGGGAAATAGTATGCTTCCGACGATTAAGCCGGGAGATTCGCTGCTAATTCAACCACTTCAATCATATAACCAAAAGATATCTCTCAATGAAATTGTAGTTTTTTAAAAAGATGAACATATCATTTGCCATTGCATTTTGTACGCTTATCATATTGGAAGGTTAAAATATTATTTGGAAAAAGGAGATAATAACCTATCCGCCTGGTTTGTTCGATCAGATAAAATCTTAGGTAAAGTGGTTGCAATAAGTGGCAATTCAGAAATTCCTCCCTCGCCAAAAATAATTAACGGGCGTAATATCTTTCTGGAGACAATAATATTTGGATTGTATAGAAAAATTTTTTAGCATGTCTAGGAAGTAGAATTGTAACGAATTATAAGATAGCATTTTTTCAATCGATTCTAATTTGATAGAGAAGTGTCGTTGCAGATTAAGTATGTAATTTGAAATAGAGAAAAATAGTTTTGAAATTAGTGGTTGCTTTGATATGGAGGAATGTTATCACCCTTCGACGTAGCTCAGGGTGACATAAAAAATGCTTGTCGTGTCATGCTGAGCTTGTCGTGTCATGCTGAGCTTGTCGTGTCATGCTGAGCTTGTCGTGTCATGCTGAGCTTGTCGTGTCATGCTGAGCTTGTCGTGTCATGCTGAGCTTGTCGTATCATGCTGAGCTTGTCGTGTCATGCTGAGCTTGTCGAAGCATGGTAAACCAAAAAGAAGAAAGTGATATGAAAACAGGATTCGTTTATATTCTTGAATGCTCGGACGGTTCATATTACACAGGTGTAACCAATGACCCGGCAAGAAGACTTTATGAGCATAAATCCGGCTTAGTAAAAGGGTACACTCACTCACGCAGACCTGTGAATCTGGCATGGTGTTCGGAAGAAATGGATATTTGGTCTGCTATCGAGAATGAAAAAAGGATAAAAGGATGGAGACGAGCAAAGAAGGAAGCATTGATAAAAGGGGAGTGGAATAAATTACCGGAGCTATCTGTTGCTTATTGTAAAAAGAGATGTGGTCACCCTTCGACGTAGCTCAGGGTGACGTTCGACGTAGCTCAGGGTGACGTTCGACGTAGCTCAGGGTGACATTCGACGTAGCTCAGGGTGACATTCGACGTAGCTCAGGGTGACATAAAAAACGTTTGTTGCGTCATGTTAAGCTTGTCGTGTCATGCTGAGCTTGTCGAAGCATGACAATTGATTAATGATGTGTATTTACCTTTTCCTCAAAAATAAATCTCCCTATATTTAAATGGCAATGGATATAGAAAAACAGGTATTGGTTCAGCTTTGTAAATTAATTGGTGGTAATTCAGGTTTTAAATCTGACCTATATCCCGATGTTAAAATTGGTGAAGAAAAGCTTTACCAGACCTGTTTATATCATCAGGTTCTGCCTTTCATCTATTATTATAGGGAAGCTTTTAGAAAGTTATTTCCTTCTTTATCTCAAGATTTTTTCACTAAAGCAAAAACTTATGCGATTTTTAATACAACAAGGATAATCGTATATGAGAATTTTCTGAAGGAGTTTGACCAGCAGTTAAATAAAATTGGAATACGGTACCGAATATTTAAAGGGATTGTGTAGGCATTTGATATATATAAGGAGCCATATTTACGGACGTTTGGTGATCTGGATATCTTAATTATGCATGATTCAGTGGAAATTATACATGAACTGCTTTTGCGAAATGGATATTTTTTATGTGAGGATTTATATACAGCGTTTCCTTCACAAATTATTAAAAAATATTCCTTTGCCCGGCACTATATTCGGAAAGAACATTCTATTCTTGCCCTTGATGTACACTTAAATTTGAGCGGGAAACTGCATCCGTTTCAATTTGACGTAATGGATTTTTGGGATAATTCGAGAGATATAGAAATAAATAAAAATATGTTTAAAACTTTTGATAAGGAATACACAGCTGTATATTTGTTATACCATGCATTTAAACACTACTATTTTAAGTTAATTTGTCTTATTGACGTTTATAAAATTTTGGAATCAGACAACATGGATTTTGACAGGTTAGGGAAATTAGTTGTAAAGTATAATCTGACAAAAGTATGGAGTATATTTTTAAATACTTCCAGGGAGCTTTTTGGAAGAATTCCAGGAAATGCTGATATGTCGAATATGAAGAAATACTATCCACCAAACAGCCATAAAATAATTAATAAAGATTCTTTATTAAGGGAAATATTGCCGTATTCTCCATCAGTCGGAAGGATTATTTTGCCATTGGTCTATTTACCCTTCTTTCTGCAGAAAGTTCGTTTTTTACTCAGGCAATTATTTCCACCGAAAGATGCGATACGTGTTTTTTACGTTAATAAAAGTATGAAGACTAATTGGAGTAATTATTTGAAATTACAGATAAAAGCTATTTTAGAATTAATTCACCATGTGAAATAAATAGAGAAAGTCTATGATGGATTATTGTAAGCATGCGGATAATGTTGAATACCTCACAAAAAAGAGTCTATTTACATAGAAAAATATTCGCATATATATTAATTTACCAGAAGTCGATTTTGTTTGTAATTGTGATTGAATTAGAGAAGATATAAGTGGAGATAGAAGGTCACCTAATTAACCGAATTTATCAAAACAGAAAAGTAGTAAGTTCGTTTAATTTAGTGATAAAAATTTATTTATGAGGATTTAGATGAAAGTTCCTTTATAAGAGGTTGATTAGATTAAAAAGATCACCTAATTAACCGAATTAATCAAAATAGGAAAATAATAAGTTCATTAAATTTGGAGATAAATAAACATGACTGAAATTATATACAGGGAAGAGAGTTATCAAATTATCAAAGCATGCATGGAAGTGCATAGAAGGTTAGGGTGTGGTTTTTTAGAGGCCGTATATCAAGAAGCATTAGCGATAGAATTGGACTATTTGAGAATTCCATATGAGTCTGAGAAGATTCTAAATATTGTTTATCGGGAACAAACTCTAAATAAAAAATATTCTGCTGATTTTGTATGTTATGGTAAGATTATTGTTGAAATAAAAGCATTAGATTGTTTGACGAAAAACCATGAAGCACAGGTGATTAATTATCTGAAAGCAGGTGGATTTAAATTAGGACTTTTGATTAATTTTGGTGAAGAGAGTCTCAAATATAAGAGGTTGATTAGATTGAAAAGGTCACCTAATTAACCGAATTAATCAAAGTAGAAAAGTAATAAGTTCATTAAATTTGATGATAAAAATTTATTTGTGAGGATTTAGATGAAAGTTTCTTTATAAGAGGTTGATTAGATTAAAAAGAGCACCTAATTAACCGAATTAATCAAAATGGAAAGATTATAAATTTTAATTTGCATGAATTCGTTTAATTCGGTGATGAAAGTTTCTTTATAAGAGATTGATTAGATTGAAAAGGTCACCTAATTAACCGAATTAATCAAAGTAGAAAAGTAATAAGTTCATTAAATTTGATGATAAAAATTTATTTGTGAGGATTTAGATGAAAGTTTCTTCATAAGAGGTTGATTAGATTAAAAAGGTCACCTAATTAACCGAATTAATCAAAATAGAAAAATAATAAGTTCATTAAATTTGATGATAAAAATTTATTTGTGAGGATTTAGATGAAAGTTTCTTTATAAGAGGTTGATTAGATTAAAAAGAGCACCTAATTACCCGAATTAATAAAAATAGGGAAATAATAAGTTCATTAAATTTAGTGATGAAAGTTTCTTTATAAGAGATTGATTAGATTGAAAAGGTCACCTAATTAACCGAATTAATCAAAGTAGAAAAGTAATAAGTTCATTAAATTTGATGATAAAAATTTATTTGTGAGGATTTAGATGAAAGTTTTTTCATAAGAGGTTGATTAGATTAAAAAGGTCACCTAATTAACCGAATTAATCAAAATGGAAAAATAATAAGTTCATTCAATTCGGTGATAAAAATTTATTTATGAGGATTTAGATGAAAGTCCCTTTACTTGATTTGAAAGCACAACTTGACACGATTCGCGATGAAGTTAAATCAGCGATTGATGAAGTAATTGAGTCTACTAGATATATAATGGGCCCAAAAGTTACTGAATTAGAAGAAAAGATAGCCGATTATTGCGGTACTTCTTTTGGTATTGGGGTATCTTCTGGAACCGATGCACTTTTAGTGTCACTTATGGCTCTGAATATTCAACCGGATGACTTGATTATTACAACACCGTATTCGTTTTTTTCTACTGCCGGAGTAATCGCGAGATTACATGCTGTCCCCGTATTCGTTGATATTGATCCTGATACTTACAACTTGGCACCTGATCAATTAGAAGAGTGGTTTAATAGTAATAAGGATAAGATTAACAAAGTTAAGACAGTTATACCTGTCCATCTTTATGGTCAATGTGCCGATATGGATCCGATATTGGAAATTACAGAGAAGCATGGAATTCCTGTGGTTGAGGATGCAGCACAAGCAATAGGCTCTCGTTATCCTTCTATGAAAGGAATCAAAAAAGCCGGAACCATGGGGACATTCGGTTGTTTTTCATTTTTTCCCAGTAAAAATCTTGGTGGAATTGGTGATGGAGGTATGGTAGTTACTAGTGATGAGCAATTAGCACAGAAATTGGTTTATTTGCATAATCACGGGTCTCATCCCAAATATTTTCATTCCATGATAGGCGGAAATTTTAGGTTGGATCCGATTCAGGCGGCTGTCTTATTAGTAAAATTGAAATATTTAGACAATTGGCATAAAGGCAGGCAAGAAAATGCAAAATATTATTACGAAAATTTGAATGTAAATGGAATTAAAAAACCTGTTATAGCATATAAAAGGGAATATCACATTTATAATCAATATATAATTTCAGTTCCTGAAGTAAGGGATGAATTAAGAGTATTTCTAAATAAAAATGAAATTGGGCACGAAGTCTATTATCCGGTTCCGTTTCATGAGCAAGAGTGTTTCAAATATTTGGGATATAAGGAAGGGGATTTCCCTAATAGCGAACATGCTGCTCGTAGTTCCATTGCACTTCCAATTTACCCTGAGTTGACAACGGAAATGCAGGATTTTGTGATTGAGAAGATTGGAGATTTTTATAGATGAACATTATAGGTATTTGGTATATGGTATAAGGGAATATGGATAAAGAAATAGTGTGGTTCCACAATTGAATTCAGGAATAGATAATCTTGATTCTGTTGTTAATGAATCTAATATTGGCTATGATTCTGATAGAGATTTTACTACGTTAATTGCATGGAAAAAGTGTAGAGAATTAAAACAATTCTTTTATAGCAGAGTGTTGGTGTGTTTACCAAAAGGTGAAAAATATAATCTTGATTTGTAGACTAGAAGAGCGGCAATAAGTTCAACCGCAAATATTGCCTGCCCAGTGTAATATGAAATACTATATTTACATACTTAATAGTAAAAAAGACGGCAACAACTATATTGGACTTACTAAAAACTTAGAAGAAAGGTTGAAAAGACACAGTAACGGCAAAGTAATATCAACTGCAAACAGGAGACCCCTAGAGTTGGTTTATTATGAGGTTAGTTTTAATATGGATGATGCTTTACACCGCGAAAAATACTTAAAAACGACTTACGGTAGAAGATACATAAAGAATCGTATTAAGAATCAAATACAAGGAATAGTAATTTGAGTTATTACACTGGGCAAGAAGGATATGGGAGATTTTACTATAAGGAAGGTATGCAATTTTACAGAATATCTCGTGCTTCCGTTTATGAATTGAAAGACCACCTAATTTCATGTTTTGATCTAAAATTCATTGATGAAGATACTTATAACGATGGACTTACAATATTAGAAGATGCAAAAAAGTTAATAAATGGATATATTAATTTTGTTAAAAAGAAAATAAAGGAGTAATAGATGAATAAATATCGCTTTCAATTTTTTATCACATTTTCATCAACATTTATCCATATACCTTATACCATATACCATATACCATATACCGAATTTCCAATTTCACATACACAAATTTAAAGACAATTTAAACAAAGAAAGAAGAAAATATGCTTAAGAACGATAATTATTACATTCACGAAAGTTCCTATGTCGATGATAATGTTAAAATCGGTGAAGGAACAAAAATCTGGCACTTTTCACATATCCAATCAGGGGCAAGGATTGGGAAAAATTGTGTCATTGGACAGAATGTTAATATTGGTAGTAATGTTAGTATAGGAAATTTTATTAAAATACAGAATAATGTATCTGTATATGAAGGCGTTACTTTAGAAGATTATGTTTTTTGTGGACCTTCAATGGCTTTTACTAATGTTGTAGATCCGAGGTGTAAGTATCCGCAAAGAGGTTCTGAATTTTATCATAAAACTTTAGTTAGAGAGGGTGCCTCAATTGGTGCTAATGCAACAATAGTCTGTGGAAATACGATAGGTAGGCATGCCTTTATTGGAGCAGGTGCCGTAATTACAAAGGATGTTCCGGATTATGCATTAATGGTTGGAGTACCTGCAAAACAGAAGGGCTGGGTTTGTGAGTGCGGCGAAATCTTGCCCAGGTTTGGAAAAAAAGTAAAATGCCCAAGGTGCGGATTGGATTACGAAATGGAAGATGGGAAATTAACTCTGAGGATAATTTCCAAATGAAATGTAAATCGTTCATTTGTATTAGAGAGATGTTTAAAATTCTACCAATAATAAACTTGAGGTGATAAATATGCCAAAAAATTTTGGTTTGATTGGAGCTGCTGGTTACATTGCTCCCCGACATATGAAAGCTATTAAAGATACAGGAAATAAACTTGTAGCAGCAACAGACCCATTTGATTCGGTAGGGATTTTAGATCGCTATTTTGACAATGTGGATTTTTTCAAAGAGTTTGAGAGGTTCGATCGTCATGCTGAAAAACTGCGGCGATTGAATAAATGTAAGCAAATAGATTATGTGAGTATTTGCTCACCTAATTTTTTACACGATGCTCATATTCGTTTTGCCTTAAGGATTGGTGCAGATGCTATTTGTGAAAAACCATTGGTATTAAATCCCTGGAATTTAGATGCATTAGCAGAATTAGAAAAAGAGTCTGGGAAGCGAATTTATAATATTTTACAACTAAGGACCCATCCATCAATTATTGCATTGAAAGAAAAAATTGATGGAGAATCTTCCAAAAAGAAACACAATATTGTTCTTACTTATATAACTTCTCGTGGTAATTGGTATTACTACTCATGGAAGGGTAACCTGGAAAAATCAGGTGGAGTAGCTACAAATATAGGTATTCATTTTTTTGATATGTTGATCTGGATATTTGGTAAAGTAGAACATTCGGAAGTTCATTATGCAGATAAAAAAAAGGTTGGCGGATTTTTTGAATTGAAGAACGCTAATGTGATGTGGTTTCTGTCATTAGATAAAAGTGATTTACCGGAGAAAGCCATAAAAAGCGATAAACCGACTTTTCGTTCTATAAATGTTGATGGTGATGAAATAGAATTTTCTGGTGGTTTCAGTGATCTACATACTGTTGTCTACAGTAGAATTTTAAATGGTAAAGGATTTGGAATCGAGGATGCCAGAGATTCCGTCAATCTTGCTTATAACATTAGACATGCAAAGGCGGTAGGAATTAAACAGGATTATTCGCATCCGTTTTTGATAAGAATTAAAAAGAGTGGTTAGTAGCTCCAAATTTCCTTTGGAACCTGCTCATCATTTTTTAAAAAGTGTGAAATAGGCGTAAGGAAGTTCATCAGGAACCTTCGAAATAATTGGAGTTTCCATTTCTGATTCGTGTTGATTTAATAAAAAAGTCCCGATTCACCGGGACTTTTTCTTTGTAATAAGATTTTGATTTAAAGAATTAGAATGGATAAGCAATACCTAATAAGAACCCATTTTCTCCGTGACTATACTCACCCTCAGAGAACATAGGAACCCCCGCTTTATCTTTTACATCCACCATAAGGAAATTGTTTTGAGCAAAACGTAAGTCTATTTCGATTGGTTTACCAATAGCACTCATCAAGTTATATTTAAAACCTATCCCAAGATTTGTACCGAAAGCCATTTTAGAATCGAATTTTTGATCGGGGAAATCCCATGATTGAGAATTTACCTGAAATCCAACAAAACCGAAAGCTCCTAATGCGGGATACTCGAATCCGATAGATTTTAAAATTAGGTCTGTTAGATCATATCTTCCGCCTAAGTAGAAGCTTATAATAGATGTTGAAGCATCATCAAGGCTTTTATGGTTAAATGTATTATAGCCGCCAAGAACTTTAGCGGTAAGAGAATAGAGCGTAGCTGGTAAGCTGAAAAAACTAGCAGGGTTGATCTGTGCACCTATTTGTCCTTTAAAACCCATTTTAAAGGCAGCACCAGTACCTGGGTCACCCCACGGTTCAACAACGCCAAAGTCTAAATATGCTTTAACTGACCAAGTTGGTATAAAGTATTTTATCTGTTCTTTATCTTTAACAGGTTTTTCAATTTTTTCTTGTGCTGATATGATAGGAGTGATTGAAATAATTGATAAAAGGATTAATAAAAATTTCTTATAGTTCATTTAATTTCTCAAATCACATTTAGATAAAATACAAAAGAATTTAGTTAGTACAACAACAAAAAAAATTATAAAAAAGCCCTGCTTGAAGATATCAAGGCTTTTCTATATTAATGTCAAAAAAATTTTATTTTTAGAAAGGTAATAGATTCGGGAGTGTGTAATTAACACCTATTCTTACTCCGAGCCATTCCTGAGAACCACTAAAATCTTCATCGCTGCTTAAGATTTCAGAGGCTCTTAATTTAGCGAGAACTTCAAGTCCTTCCATTACTTCATAACTAAATACTACTCCTGGAGTAAGTCCTAAATATGTGTAAGAGTCGTCACCCACTGATTGTAAATGCATACCTAAGCCAAGCTCGACACCAAGTCCCATTTCCGGAGGTAAAGGAAGTAAGTTTGATAAATCCAAATCAAAGAGGGCTAAAATTGGTATACCTGATAAATCATCACCTGTTTCGGCACTCGCACTTGCCATATAATATCCTAATTCTAACCCTGCGCCTACACTCATTCCACTAATCTCTACCAATCCTGGAACTTTAGCATGTAGTGTAAATGGAATTCCCATGTTGAAACGGTCTTTTACATTTTGACCAATTGGAATCATTCCACCGAATGTAGCACCTACAATAAGGTCATGACCTAAAGTTACTTCCTCTTCTGGAGCTTCTTCAAATGTTTCTTCTTCAATGACTTCCTCTTCAGGAACGACTTCTTCTTCGATAATCTCTTCTTCAGGAATAACTTCTTCTTCGATAATCTCTTCTTCAGGAATAACTTCTTCTTCGATAATCTCTTCTTCAGGAATGATTTCTTCTTCAATGATCTCCTCTTCCGGAATGATTTCTTCCTCTGCCTTTAAGGTATCAGGAAGCACTTCTTCCTGTGCATACGTAAAAGGTGTTGTAATAAACAGAAGAAAAATTAAGACAACAAAAGAAATCGGTAAAAAATCTCTAACTCTCATAATATCCTCCCAAATAATTCATTTTAGAGTTTATACATCATAATTATCTTAAAATATATAGAGATTTTTTTAAGATGTCAACCATTATTTTTACAAACATATTTGACTTATATCACAATTTTATTTTTTAAATATACTTCAACATATTTATAATCAATGTGTTAAATGGTGTTATTAATGTAACTCTGAAGGTTCAATTATTTTTAAAAATATTTTTTTCAGGAATTATCACAGTCAAATTGTACATTTTGATATTTATTCTATTCAAATTACCTCTATCTGTTCAGAACGTGTAATCCAGATTGTATAACAGTCAAATTGGATTGTAAATTTAAAGGGTCTTTTTTAATTGGTAGAATTTTTCAGTATTAAAATTGTTGAAGTTTATTTTTAATGGAAATATCTATTTTTTGGATTTTTTAGTAGATTGCTTCATTATTGGATGTTTCTCTTATTTTAACTGCGCACATTTGCTTATAATTGTTTTCTTACAATTTTTATGAGAAGAAATTTCCCGATATTCTGTTTTGAACTTTAATATATGTTCTGTCTATATACAATTTGATTTTTGCAATAATACTTAAACTTCTATAAATTTCATATAATAATGGTTATAAATAATGTAGATAGAAAAGTTCTAATAAATAAGCCAGGAGCCAATTCGTTTTTCTTTCTGTTAATTCTTTTATCTTTGATATCTATAATAGTTCCTTCAACATTGCGTGCCCAGTATTATATCTCACCCTATGAAAAGGTATATGAGGATTTGCGCTATTTACAGACTTGTGGATTTTTACAGGAAGTTAATCTAAGCCAGATTCCAATTACGGATATTGAATTGCTTGATGTTATAAATGATGATTGCAAATCAGATAAATTTAAAAGTTGTAATAAGAGCCAGATGGATATATTCACCAGAATTAAAAAATCTTATGTGTGTACTGAATCAGATAGATTTTTGAAAATGAAGGATAGAATTTTAAGAAGTTTATCATTGAAGGAAAGTTAAGACTCATATCTACATTTAGGTTCTGTTTTTGATATTTCAGTTGAGAGAGATAAAGATGTAAACCTATTTCCTCAATTAAGGACCTTTGGAATGGTTTCAATGCCGCATGGTTTAACTATTGTTAATATAATGACCATTGATCCACATGCAACTGATAATCCGGACTATATTGGTAAAGAATGGCGAGGATTGTTGGGATATACGGAGCAAGCATATTTAAGATGGAATAAAAAGTATGTAAGGGTATTAGCAGGACGGAGTTATATCATTAATGGACCTGGAAGAAAGGGAGCGCTTCTTTTTTCTGATGCCTGTCGTCCATTGGATAATTTTAGGCTGGAGTTTTTACTAAGCAAATTTACATTTCAATCAGTAATTGCCAAACTGGATCCAATCGATTCTTCAAAGAGATATTTATCATCACATCGTTTAGGAATTTATTTTTCAAAATTTCAGTTTGCTATCACCGAATTAGTTTTATATGGCGGCATTAATCAGGAATTAGAATTTGCCTATATGAATCCATTCCTGTTTTTTCATGCTGAGCAGATGAATGGACCAGTTTTGTCAGGAAATACACTGGGGACTGTAGATTTCCGGTATCTTGGTAAAGATTGGTCGGTTTACGGAGAGTTTTTAATTGATGATATTCAACTTGATAAGAAAGAACCTGGCGACCTTGAACCTAATGAAATGGGTTGTATATTGGGAGCAGACTTTGCTGATCCATTTGATATCAAAGGGCTTTATTTTGGTTGTGAGTATGCTGCAATAACTAATAGAACTTATAAAACTCCTAATGAATATGAATTTTATATACACAGGAATGAGCCTATTGGTTACCCACTTGGCAGTGATCTCGATCGCTGGAATTGTCGTCTTAAAAAATATTTGAACAATTGGCAAGTTGCTTTGGAATTCGATTATATCCGTCGTGGTGAAGGTGAGATGAATAAACCGTGGGATCAGCCGTGGATGGATTTCACTATTCAAGAAGGCTACAGTGAACCATTCCCTACCGGAGTAATAGAGTACACAAAAGATATAGGATTTGAGATTCGATGGATGCCAACTTATCGTAAATATTTCTATGTTTCCGCTAATTATCAAAGTATCCGCAATTACGACCATAAGGATAAGAATCGTACCAACTTCATATTGACAATTGGTTGCTATCTAGATTTGAAGTTGAAAATATTTTAGTCTGTGACTACTTTTTTCTTGTAGTATTCTAAACATACTGTTTTTCACTTATTTTGTAGAAAGGGAGAAAGAATGAAGATTGACTTGATTGTCGGAGCTCGTCCTAATTATATGAAAGCGGCACCAATTTATCGTGCTATGAAAAAAGTTCCAGAAATATTTCGTTGCAGACTTGTGCATACAGGACAGCATTATGATGACAGGATGTTTCATATATTTTTTAAGGAGCTTGAATTACCGGAACCCGACGTATACCTTGGAGTTGGATCAGGATTACATGGTGAACAGACCGGAAAAATCATGATTAAATATGAAAAAGTGGTATTAGAAAATAGACCTGACCTTGTATTGGTAGCAGGTGATGTTAATTCAACAATAGCTTGTTCTTTAGTAGCAGTAAAATTGCATATAAAAGCGGGACATATTGAAGCAGGTTTAAGAAGCCGGGATTGGTCTATGCCCGAAGAGATCAATCGGATAGTTACTGATAATATTTCAGATTTTCTTTTTACTACCTGTAGAGAAGCAGATATAAATTTGAGAAATGAAGGAATTCCAGAGGAGAAGATATTCTTTGTGGGAAATACTATGATAGATTCACTCAACTATTATTTACATCGTATTGAGGAGTTCGATACTCTAACGGATTTCGACCTTGAGTCTAAAAAATTTGTACTCGTTACACTTCATCGCCCGTCGAATGTTGACAATGGCAGCGTTTTTAAGAATATATTTGAGGTATTAGAAGAAGTACAGAAGAAATTGCCTGTAATTTTTCCAATTCATCCCCGTACGAAAAAAATGCTCAATGAGTTTGGATTGGATAATAAATTAAGAAATACTCCAAATCTTAAAATTACAGAACCATTAGGGTATTTGGAATTTTTAAAGTTGCAGAAAGAAGCAGCACTGGTGCTTACAGACTCCGGTGGAATCCAGGAAGAAACTACGGTACTTGGTGTTCCATGTTTAACATTAAGAAAAAATACTGAGCGCCCTATAACGATTACTGAAGGTACTAATGAACTTGTCGGCTCTGATCCGGAAAAAATATTAGAACGAACGCTTTCTATTTTAAATGGAGAGAAGAAAGAGGGTAAAATTCCAGAATTATGGGATGGTCACACTGCGGAACGAATTGTTGATATATTAAGGAATTTTAGTTCGCTCCGATCGAATTAGGGCTAAATTTTTATGTGTGGATATTTTCTACAAATAGGTCGACCCTACGGGTCTCCATTTTGCTGGACTGGCTATCAATCATCAATCTATCATCGCTGGAAAGGTAATAAAAGCCCCAGCGGGGCAGACTAATTGTAGTAGTAAATTAATCAACATAAAGCAAAGCGCCGTAGGTGCGAACTATTGAAATAATGGGAGGTAAAGATGGCAAATACATATACACAATTACATATTCAAATTGTGTTCACGGTCAAGGGGAAACGGAATTTAATTCCTGATGAACATAAAGATGAATTGCAAAAATACATCACCGGTATTATACAAAACAGAAAGCATAAATTACTAGCGATAAATAATATGCCGGATCATATTCATATATTTATCGGACTACATCCAACTATGGCATTGTCAGATTTGGTTAGAGATATAAAAGCAATTTCATCAAAATTCATAAGTGAAAAGAAGTGGATAAGGGGAAAGTTTGAATGGCAGAAAGGGTATGGTGCGTTTTCATATTCACATTCTCATATAGATAATGTAGTAAAATACATTCAGGGGGTTGAATATTGTAAATTTGCTTTAATGATATATTTATATCTCATCCACCAATATATATTTGATATTTTTAATCATGAAGTGCTTTATTCCACCCCCTAAAGAATCAGGAAGAACATCATAAAAAACGTACATTCAAAGAGGAATACATGGAATTATTGGAGAAATTTGAAATTGAATATGATGAAAAATATCTGTTTGAATGGATTGAATGAAATAGTTCGCCTCTACGAGGCTAAATTTTTATGTGTGGATATTTTCTACAAATAGGTCGACCCTACGGGTCTTCATTTTGCTGGACTGGCTGATTTCACTTTTCATTTTTCACTATAATAAATAGATTACAGCGATTATGAATAGAGCAATATTTTTAGATAGGGATGGGACATTAAATAGCGACAGTCGAGATTACGTCAAAAAGCTTTCTGATTTTAGGATGTTTTCTTTCACTCCAAAAGCGCTTAAAATTTTACAGAAACTTAGATTTAAACTAATTTTAATTACAAATCAATCCGCAATTGCGAGGGGATTGACTACCAAGGACAAAGTTGATAAAATCCACGAATTTCTTAAGAAAGAGCTTTTAAAATCCGGTGTAATTCTTGATGGTATATACCTTTGTCCTCATCATCCGGATGATAATTGTTTATGCAGGAAGCCTAAGACTGGAAACATGTTAAAAGCAGTAAAAGATTTTAAAATTGATACATCAAAATCATATTTCATTGGTGATTCAAAAAAAGATATTGAAACGGGTGCTCAAGCAGGCTGCAAAACGGTCCTTGTTCAGACCGGTATTGATAAAATTGAAAGAGAAGAAACTATGAATTGGAGGATAGTTCCTGATTATACAGTTGAAAATTTACTATATGCTGCTAAATTGATAGAGGAAATGGAGTCTTAATGAAAATTGTAGTTTTAAAAGGAGGAACATCGTCAGAAAGAGAAGTTTCACTCCTCAGTGGAGATAACATTGCTAAAGTATTAAAGGAAAACGGTCATAATGTGATTTGCCTGGACACTGTTTTGCCCTTAGAGCAAATTGAGCATCATATAGATCCAACACCGGATTTGATTGAAAATGGTGAAAGCAATTTGATTAAGCTTTTGAGTTGTCCTGATGTTCTGTCGTCTGACTTCGTTTTCAATGCTCTTCATGGAGGAAGTGGTGAAAATGGAGTTGTGTCGGGAATTCTTGAGGCAATGGAATTTAAATATAATGGTTCAGGAGTTGAGGGATGTGCTATTGCAATGGATAAAGTCGTTTCCAAAGTACTTTTTGAGAAATACAGGATACCTACTCCTGAATGGCGGCACTATAATCGTGTTGAAATTATAGAGAATGGGAAGATTATTGAAAAAATCCTTGACACATTTGATTTTCCTATTGTAATTAAACCGGCGCATGAAGGTTCTACTGTAGGATTAACTATTGTAAGTGATGGAAAAGAACTTAATCCTGCTATTAATAAAGCCTTAAAGTATAACAATGAGTTAATAGTCGAGAAATATATCAAAGGTCGTGAACTGACAGTGGCTATTCTTGAAGACAGTGCTCTCCCTATAATAGAAATTATTCCCAAACATGGTATCTATGATTATGAGTGTAAATATACCAGTGGAATGAGCGAATATCAAGTTCCAGCGAAAATCGATGGTAAATTTGCTCAATATATTCAAGAGTTGTCTATTATTGCGTTTAAGGTACTAAAGTGTTATGGTTATGGGAGAGCGGATTTGAGACTTGGAGAAGATGGCATACCATATTTCTTAGAAATGAATACTATGCCAGGCATGACAGCATTAAGTCTTGTTCCTAAGGCAGCAAAAGCAACTGGAATATCTTTCGTTGATTTGTTAGAGAAAATCATTGAGCTCGGGATAAAAAAATGAGTCATAGATAATCACATATGAACAAAGAGAATTATTCATTGGAAGAAAAAGAGTTTAGAATTTATCCTGACGATAATCCACGAGATAGCCTAAGATGGTATGCTGTATACACTCGTCCACGTCATGAAAAAAAGGTTTTTTCAAGTTTGCAAAAAAAGGGGATCGAATCATATCTTCCCCTTATAAAACAGTGTCATCAGTGGAGTGATAGGAAAAAGTGGGTAGAAGAACCGCTTATCAGAGGATATGTGTTTGTTAATATTCCTCTTAAACATTCATTATATGTTCTGGAAACTTATGGAATAGTAAAGTTTGTGATGTTTAAAAGGGAATATGCATCAATACCCAATTTCCAGATTGAAGCTCTTAAAAGGACTATTGAGAGTGAATATACAATCAAAGCCAGAACGTATCTTAAAGTCGGTCAAATCGTTGAAGTGGTTGGGGGCTCATTAAAAGGAATTATTGGGAGAATTCAGCGTATTGAAAATGATAATAGATTTGTCATTTCCCTTGATGCTATTCAAACAGCCTTTTCCGTTCACATTAATCCTTCGCTGTTAAGACCAGTATCTGAGGGAAAGAGGGAAAAAATACTTTCACTTCCGCTGGGATTATAATTATCGCAACACATTTCTATAATACTTTAACGAGACAAAAAGAAGAATTTCATCCAGTTGAACCTGGTATTGTTAAACTATACACCTGCGGACCCACGGTTTATAACTTTGCTCATATCGGTAACTTTCGAGCTTATATATTTGAAGATTTACTTAGACGCTACCTGAAGTACAAAGGTTATTGTGTTATTCAGGTAATGAATATTACTGATGTTGATGATAAAATCATTAGAGATGCTAATAAGGAGAGTCTATCTATTGATAAATTTACGAGACCTTATCGCGATGCGTTTTTTGCTGATCTTGATGCTCTGAGAATTGAGCGTGCCGAACATTATCCTGCAGCCACAGAGCATATTCCGGAAATGGTGAAACTTGTCAAAACACTTGTTGATAAGGGAATGGCGTATAAAGCAGATGATGGCTCTATCTATTTTAAAGTATCTGAATTTCCCGGATATGGTCAGCTTGCGAATTTGAATATTGCTTCTATGATACGCGGGAGCAGGGTTATTAATGATGAGTATGAAAAGGAGCAAATACGTGATTTTGCTCTTTGGAAAGGGTGGAAGCCAGAAGATGGCGATGTTTTTTGGGAAACCGAATTGGGAAAGGGTAGACCGGGATGGCATATTGAATGTTCAGCAATGAGTATGGAATATCTTGGACCTCACTTTGATATTCATTGTGGAGGAGTAGATAATATTTTTCCACACCATGAGAACGAAATTGCTCAAAGTGAATCTGCTACTGGAGAGAAGTTTGTCAATTACTGGCTTCACTGCGAGCATCTTTTAGTTAATAGTGAGAAAATGAGTAAATCACTTGGGAATTTTATTTACCTGAGAGAGTTGCTGGATAAAGGGACTAATCCATCTGCAATAAGGTTCACTCTTTTAAGCACTCATTACCGGCAGAAGTTGAATTTTACTGATGAAAAATTGGATGCTTCAGCGAAAAGTATTACTCGACTAAGAGATTTTTATAGATCATTGGAAGTATCGCTTGTTGATTCTACACCTGAACTATCTAGGTTGGTTGATAATGCACGAAAAGATTTTGAATCATCATTGGATGATGACCTGAATATTTCAGAAGCTTTAGCCTCAGTCTTTTCTTTAATCAGAGAAGTGAACGTTTTTCGGCAAACTCACAATTTGACAAAGTTGGATGCTGAGAATATTAAGCGATTTTTAAATAGTGCAGATACTATATTAAACGTTCTTTCCACTTCTGAATATGAGTTAACAGAGGAGGAAAGGAATCTAATTGAATCCAGAAATGTTGCCAGAGAAAATCGCAATTGGGCAGAAGCAGACCGAATACGGGACATTCTTCTTGGAAAAGGAATTATTCTAGAAGACAGCCCGAAAGGAACTACCTGGAAAAGGAAGATCTCAACATAGGTTTAGTGTAAGATATTGTAGCAAGAAACTTAAGTCAAGTCCTTGCGGACTTAACTCAAGTTTTGATATTACTATTGAATATTTCTTCGATTGAGACAGTTGCAGTTCCAAGTTTGCTAACAGCAACTGCAGATGCAAGATTTCCTGCTTTGGCAGCAAGAAACCAATTTCCGGATAGAATTAATCCCGCTGAGAAAGCAGCAATAAAAGTATCACCTGCACCGCTTACATCATAGACCTCTTTGGCTTTCGTCGGAATTATAAAACTTTCTCCTTTATTATCGAGGATAAAAACTCCATCTTCACCAAGGGTAACTACAATACCATCCAAATCAAGATTATGTACTAATTCTCGGGCGTGTTTTTCTAAGTTATCTTTTCTTAACTCAGGATGATGTACGGCAGTGCAAAATTCTTTGAAATTCGGTTTGATAGTAGTCGCACCTCTATATTTGTAATAGTCATATCCTTTTGGGTCTATAATAACAGGCTTATTTTTGAAAATATTTAAAATTTCTTTGATGAATTCGGCTGTTAGAAGTCCTTTTGCATAGTCGGAGAGTATTACTCCATCAAAGTTATTTTTCAAAGATAAAACATTGGCAAGAATTGATTGGCTCATTTCCTTTTTCACTGGGTCAACATTTTCTTCATCTATTCTAATAAGTTGTTGATGTTGAGCAATAATCCTTGATTTTACAGTGGTTTTTCGATTTGAAGTGGTAGTTATTGAATGTTTTACCCGTTTCTGATCAAATAGATCGGATAATATTTTACTCTCTTCATCGTTCCCACAAAGTCCCGCAATTGTTACCATACCACCCAAACTTGCAAGATTAGCCGCCACATTCCCAGCACCGCCAATTCGGTTTTCTTTTTTTTCAACGCTGACTATTGGAACAGGTGCTTCAGGCGAGATTCTTTTAACTGTACCCCAGATATAATTGTCCAGAATCAAGTCACCTATAACTAATAAATGAAGGTTCTTTAAATCATTAAATAATTTTCTCATATCTTCTGGTTGATAACTATTAATCTTTAACATAATGACCTATTTTTAATTTATGTTGTAATAGTTTTTATACCAATCCAGGAATTTCTTAATACCTTCCTCAATATTGGTCTTTGGGAAAAATCCTAATTTATCTTGTGCTGTTTTAATGTCAGCAAAAGTTTCCGGTACGTCACCCGGTTGAATAGGGAGAAAGTTAATGACAGCTTTTTTACCAATGTAATCTTCGATTAGATGTATAAAATCCATTAAGTCTTCACTTTTATGATTGCCCAAATTGAAAATTTCGTATTTGAATGGCTTATTAAGGGCTGAAATTACTCCAGAGATAATATCATCAATATATGTAAAATCTCTCCTCATTTTTCCAAAGTTATACACATCGATAGGTTTTCCTTCAATAATTCTTTTTGTAAAAATGAAAAGAGCCATATCCGGTCGTCCATAAGGTCCATATACAGTAAAGAATCTTAGTCCGGTACAGTGTAAATTATAAAGATGAGAGTATGAATGAGCAATGAGTTCATTTGATTTCTTTGAAGCAGCGTAGAGAGAAATAGGATGGTCTACATTATCTTCAACAGAAAAGGGGAGTTTTTTATTTTTACCGTAGATACTGGAGCTGGAAGCATAAACAAAATTTTCCACCCCGGACCTTTTGGAAATTTCAATAATATTCAGGAATCCTTCCATATTGGATTTTTGATATACAAACGGATTTATTAAGGAATAGCGTACACCTGCTTGAGCTGCAAGGTTACAGACTTTGCTAATATCATGTTTTTTAAAAAGTGATTCAAGTGCGGGGAAGTCGCAGAGGTCTTTCTGCCAGAAAGTAAAATTATCAAACTGGTTTAGTATCTCCAAACGAGCCTTTTTCAAATTTGGATCGTAATAGTTGTTCAGGTTGTCTAATCCCACGACTTCTTTTCCATCAGAAAGCAGTTTTTTTGTGAGGTGGAAACCAATAAAACCCGCTGCGCCTGTTACTAATATTGCCATAAACTCTTCCTTTAATTTTACACATCGAACTTTACTTTAATTAATTGAAAATTTCAAAGGAAATTTAATTCCGGTACTTTATTTAGATATTCGCTTCCAAAAGAGTCAAAAGTCGAGTTGAAAATCTTATTTCTACTAGAAATGTTATAGTTCTGAAAACATCTACAAATTATTCGAATATTTTCTAGGTAGTACCCTACAATTTATACTGCTATTTTGTAGGTTGAACGATATATGATTTCTGTTTTATTTGTGTTAAGGATTCAAGGTTTGTCAGAGATTTAACCATGAGGAAAATACCCATCTAAAAGCAATGGGATTTTTCTCCTCTTCAGGATGTGATACCCAGATTGGGAAGTGTGCTCCAATCATAATTGATTCAAATACATTAAATTCGATCCCGATTCCTGCGTCATGTTTGAGTTGATTCCATGTTATTTTCGTAAGATTGGATGGGATTACACCGGTATCGTAAAATAGGATAAAATCAAATGTTGCTTCACCGGTTCCGGCAAGATTCCATCGTACTTCTGTGTTGCTTGTTAGAATGTTTTTTCCTTTAATGGAACTACCTCCATATCCGCGCATATCGCCAGCACCTTTAACAAGACGGTAAGATTCAAAAGTAAGGTTCTCGAAGATGTTTTTCCCGAAAAAGTAGAAGTTTTGTTGTATTGGGACATTTCCGGAAGATTTACCTAAAAATAGTCTTTGATATATCCATTGTCCTTTAGATATGCGAAATTTTATCTGACCATCTATTGAATATTTCTGATAGATATAGTCAGTATAAAAACTCTTTATTCCGAAATTTGATTTTATCCTAAGAATGTGTCTATAAGACCCCCAATTGTGGAAATTTACAAAGTCGAAAAAGGGGTAAAAAAGCTTACCCTTTTGCCAATTGGAATCATTAAGAAATTTTAAAGTTCTAACATTCTCGTATCGGGCTCCAAAAATTAATTTTTTATATCCTTGCATTTGATGTATAACCGGGTACTTAATTTCTCCTATGTAAATTTCTGAAGAGATTTTAATTTCAGATAGTCCGAAATAGTTTCTATTTCTCAGGCTGATTCTCGGTTGGAGTACCATTGAAAGAAGTGATGTACTGTAGCTGAAATCGTATCCAAAGGTTTTTGTTTTAATACCGTAATTTATACCGAGAGACCATTCATCAAGACTTTGTGCCGGGAAGAGTGGACGCATATTTATCCAGTATCTTCCTCGAAGTTTGAGACCAATTCTTGTTATGTCAGTTCTATTGAAGTCAAAAGTGGGATAATAGAATATTTGATACGCATCGATTCTGGGTGTATCAATTAGGAATTTAAAGAGGATTTTTGGTGGGTAGTGATTGTTCCGACGATTAAACTCCCAGATTTTTTTTCTGGGATCAAGGTTTATCTTTTTGATACTTGTCGAGCTGTGAAAAGAAATTGTATCAAGTTCATCACTCAGCCAGATACCGGATTTAGTCAGAGTATCCCCTCTTTCATCTATTGCGTTGATTTCGACTGGAAGATGACATTTTGGTTCGTCGGTTATTACTATTTCAGTAATATGCTGATCAGGTGCACTTCCTCTCATTTTTTTCACTTTTAGAATTTTTAAATCAGGAACAGAATTTGATTTGACCCAGGTTTTGTAAAATTCTGAAAAACTATGTCCTGAAATCTCTTCGGCTACTCTAAAAAAATCTTCAGTAGTGGTAATATGGAATTTCTGCCTTTTTATATATTCATTAATGACAGACTTGAATAGGCTGTCTCCGAGAATATATTCCATCATTTCCAATACTTTTTGACCCTTGAAATATTTTGTCTGATCGGAAAGTATGGAAAAGTCCGTTTTACGATTGGGAGTATAAACGGGTTGTCCAATTTGTTCTTGCTCCATGCTTAGAAAAATCAGGTTCAGAAGTTTATTTGTTTTCTTCCTGAAATTATTTATCGGATAGTTATGTTTTTCCCTTAATAATGGATACCGATTAGAAAGATATTTAGATGCTGCGTAATTAGCGAATCCTTCATTTAGCCATGTTTCGTAACTTTCGTTTGCATTGACAAGAAATCCGAAATACTGATGTGCAATTTCATGTGCCAATACTTGAATGCTTTGGTAATCGATATTTTTAATACCTCGATAAATTTTACTGTCAAGAATTATAAAATTAGCAGTAGCAAAACCACCCTGGATGTTTCCGGAAACAATGGATAGATGTGGACTTTGGAATGGGATGAAGTAGTCTGAATAGTAGTTTATTATGTCACTGACAACTTCTTTAGCAGTTTGCTCTTGTATATTATAGTTATTTTTATTGCCCTTAGTAAATAGGGTAATAGTCGTATTATTTAATTTAAGGTGTGATATTTTGTAGTTGGAAGAGATAGAGAATCCAATTTCTTGAAGATATTGCCCTGAATAATTTAATTGAACTAAATTGTTTGACAGTTGAGTAGCTGAATCCAGAATTAGTGAACCGACTGCTTTGAATTCTTTTGGGAGAGTTAATGATACTTTGTAAGAAGATGGAACACCAAACGGATTAGCAACAGTTTTATACAATTCAGGTTTCCAACCACACTTATAAAAGTGTTCAACTTTAGGATAGAAAAATATTAATTGATAAGTACTTTTGCTGTATGAAGGGCAAAAAAAGTGCTTACCACGAGGAATCTTCGTTGTAAATTCGATGAAGATTGTAACCGAGTCAGAGGAGAGAAGTGTTTTTGGTAGTATTACTGCCATTGAGATAGTTTCATCTCCAGAAAAATTGACATTTTCCCCATTAATTTTTACTGAATGAATATCTAGATATGCAGGTTCATCGAGGAGATTTTCATATCTTTGATAGGACTTTGACTTAGTATTTCGAAATGCATTTGGATTAAGATGGAAATATATAGTGTCAATGGGAAGCAGTGAATAATTAAAATATTTTACGATTTCAGTCCCCGTAATACAGTGATTGTCTTTATTTAATATTAAATCAAGGTTGTACGTAATTTTATTTTCAGCAGCATGAAGAGTAAATGGGATTACCAAAATTGTTATTAACGATAAAATGCTAAAAACATCTATTTTAAAATTTTTCATAATTACGTTTTAAGTTATATTGAATATCATCTATTGTCAAGTTTTAGAACAATCATTGAAATTGTGAAGAAATGGAATAAAATGTTTGGTTGTATTGACACTTCTATGTATATATTCTAAATTATCCGCCGTTCATTGTATACGTGTTTTACAGATTAAGCCCCGATAGCTCAATTGGTAGAGCAGCGGCCTCTTAAGCCGACGGTCGTAGGTTCGAGTCCTACTCGGGGTACTCCGTTTTCCGACGACAAATCCAATAGTTGTAATTAGACACTATAAGACAGAAATGGACAGAAATAGACACTTTTAGACAAAAATATTGCACATTTTTTTGATGTTTTTTTCTAAATAGCAGTGTTATGTAACTTCAAATTTTTGTGTGACTAAAAAAAGGTGCTTCAATGAGCACACTTTTTCTCAGTATTTCTTTTGGATTTAAATCAACTTTACTAATCCATTGACTGGCTTTCTGAAGTTTTCATCCAGAAGATCAACATAGTATTTCTCTGTTGTTTTTATAGAAGAATGTCCAAGAAGTTTTGATATGATATATATATCTGCTTCTCCACTTTGAATTAATATACTACCAAAAGTTTTGCGCAATGAATGGGTATTCGCATCTACTATGCCTGCAAGTTTGTAGAAAAACGCCATTTTATGTGAGACATAGTCTGGCTTGAAATTAAATGGTCCTATATTTTTGCCTTCCTGGTTTTAATAGGGGGATTTGGAAAAGATTAGAACAATTAGTGAGAACTTGGGAGATAGAATGCGAGCAAATTTATATTGTGACCGGACCAGTATTAAAAGGTAGTTTTAGAAGTATTGGTCTTAACAAAGTTTCTGTGCCAGAATACTATTACAAAGTAGTTCTTGATTACAAAAAACCAGAATTAAAAGGCATCGGCTTAATTTTAGCAAATACAAGTTCAAAAAAGCCTTTACGAAATTATGCAGTAACTATCGATTATATTGAATCTATTACTGGTATTGATTTTTTTGTGGATTTACCGGATAATATTGAGGAAGAAATAGAATCCAATCTTGATTTGAGCAAGTGGTCTTTTAGTGTAAGCGGTCATTCACAGTCTATTACACCTCAAAGGATTGTTGGTGACGATCAAATTGTTTATATCACCAAAACTGGTAAGAAATACCATCAGGATGGATGTACTTCCTTAAGTAGAAGTAAAATACCAATTAAACTGGAAGATGCAATAAAGAGGGGGCTATGAACCTTTCAAGAAATGTAATCCGCCTCAATAGATACAAAAAACAATTGCACTCTTGCAATAAATTCAATAAAATCACTTCAAGCGGTAAATATTCGACTGGGGGTAGTAAAAATATAGTACCGCAGTTCAATTCCGGAAAATCGGGAGTAGGGACTGGCGGTGCGAAGCCATTGGAGAACCGATGGTTTTCCAATGAAAAATGGAAAATGCAGAATTAGAAATAATGAAAAAATGGTGAACTGTCGGGATATGGGTAACACTTATATTATTTCGACAATACACCGTATTCTTGTTTTTCCTTTTCTAGGATATCTAAAGGGCTTAGAACCGCATCCAAATTTTTTTCCATAACATGCGTATAAATTTCGGTGGTTTTGACATTTGAATGTCCCATAAGTTCTTGTACAACTCTAATATTGACGCCGTTCTCGAGTATGTGTGTAGCGAAACAATGCCGGAATGTATGACATCCAACTCTCTTCATAATACCAGCATGATTGACTGCTCTCTTTACGGCTTTCTGAAGACCGGATTCCAGCACATGATGTCGGCGAACTGTTCCGGTTCGTGGATCTGTGCTCAGTTTTTTGGATGGAAATACATACTGCCAGATAAACTCTCTAGAGGCATTTTGATATTTCTTTGCCAGAGCGTTTGGAAGGTAAACCCGGCCGTATCCTTGCGATAAATCCTGATTGTGCAATTCTTTAACCCTTGAAAGATGAATTCGTAAGTCCTGCTGAATAGATTTTGGAAATACCGTAATACGATCCTTACCGCCTTTTCCGGCACGCACATAAATTTTTGAGACTTCAAAATCCAGGTCTTTAGCCCTTAACCGGACACATTCCATTAATCGCAACCCGCTGCCATATAATAGGCGTGCCATTAGTAAGTGAGTTCCCTGCATCTGATCTAAAACTTGTTTGACTTCCGACTGAGTCATTACAACCGGCAGTGGGCGATGTCGTCTGGCTTTTACCGGCTCAATCTCTTCTTCAATATGAATGTCAAGAACATCACGGTAAAGAAAAATAATGGCATTGAGCGCTTGCCGCTGAGTAGATGCAGAGACGTTTCCCCGGACAGCTAAATGACTCAGAAACGCTTCAATCTCAGATTTACCCATATTAACGGGATGCTTTTTTGAACCGTGAAACCTGATATATCGTATCTCGTAGAGATCTCTTCGAGATAATCCAATCACAGTAGGTTTTTTCTGTTCGATATGCATAGTGATGATAGCGAAGTACCTGACGAACCTGGTCCATAAGTTTTAATTTTGGGTCAGGTCTGAATTTTCTTTTCATTTCCATAAAATTTCCTTGATTTACATACTATATAAATATATATTAAAAACATGGAAATTCAAGTTAAATATTTCCGTATTTTGGTAAATATCGAGGCAATATGCGGAATATTTTGATTGCTATAAGGGTGATATAATGGAAATATTTCCATATATTGACAATGTTATAGTGTAAATGCGAAATAACCAAAGCATATTATTTTATGGTTATTAAAGAATCTCGAAAACCTATAAATAAGTGCATTAGACTTATAGTTATTAGAAGGAGAGTGGGAAACGAGTTTACATGGGGTTTTGGGTTTGCGAGGATTTTGAGTTTTGTGTTTTTGGGTAAAGCCGGGTGAAAAGAATAACGTTTTTTTAGGTTTGCGAAATTTGAGTGAGTCGAGATTTTGGCATGAGATACACCGAAGAGAAAACCGGCACAATAACCATCGCTTGCACCTGACGTCGGGAGCTGTTTTTTGATTGATGATTTTGCGAGGTTACGAAGTGTTTTTAAGATATTGGCAAATCAGCGAAATCAATCCCGCCGCAGGTGAAGCATAACCGTTAGGCGTATAATAATATGGATTTTTGGATGAACACTAATATTCGCAAAATATTTAATGATGCTATTAATTGTAACGATTGTGCAAATATTGCAGAATTACTTCCAAACTCAATTCCTGAACCAAGATGGATTGGTAAAAAATATTTTTCTTCTTTATCCAGAATAATGCTCGTTTTATTAAATCCGGGCTCAGGAAAAGGATATAAGGAATATCCACAAAATACAGTTGACCCTTTAAAACAATACAAATCAGGGAATATTACTATTGAGGAATATTTTCTCCATCAAAGAGAAGATATGAAATCTTGGGGGCATAAAGAGAAGTTTTTAAATTTTTATGAACGTGGTATAGAATTAGATTTTGATAGCATTGCAATTGCTAATATTGCATGGTGTGCGACAATAAATAATAAATATAAATCGAATATGTTAAAAAATTGTTTTAATAGAAATACTAAAGAATTGATAAAAATATTGAAGCCAAATATTATTATACTTTCTGGTACAGTGACTTGGAAATATAAACGTAAAATTGAAGAATTAGATAATAAGATACGATTCGTGAAAACTTGGCATTATGCAAATAGAAAATCTACAGTTGCAAATTCTGAACATACAAATAGGATTAAGATAGAATTACAAAAATTGATTTAGAATTTCGCCTAACCATCCGCTGCAGCCAACGCTTGGAGCTGTTCGACAATCGTGAGTTTTATAGTTTTTTGAAGGATTTGAGAATAAACAAAAAAACTGCGCTTTGTCATTCAGCGTGGCTGAGCGCTGTCCGTTAGCCTTTGTTGTACCGAGGCGTAAGGGAAGGAATTAACTCATGTCCAAAAAAACAAAAACAGTAAGTTGTAGAGATTGTGAGGAGACCTTTGACACCGTTCCTAAACGTTCTTTCGTAGGTTTCATAAAGTTTACTTGCCCAAAATGCAACAAGAAGATAGTAGGACCTCTCACTAAGAGTTGCAGATTCTTTTATTGGGTTTGGGGTGTCATAGCATGGTTGTTATTCATAGCCAACAATGGATTCGGTTTTGTAGTGGCGGTTTTAAAGGGTAATGCGAAAATTGGTAGTTTATCTTCTATTAGTGTACCGGAGATTATGATTATACTTTATCTTCTATTAGCCCCAATTTACGCGCTGGTAAAAGACTATATTCTTCGTAGAAAGAATGTATTTACATCAATGATTTTGAAGTAGGGGATATTCCAACGATAATGAAGTTTATGTGACCGCCTTGCGCTAGCGTAATTTCTAAAGTTCAGTGGATTATTGTAGTTCTGTGCTTTTTATCAAGCCTTGATGAAAAAATATCGGCGGCAGCTGATGATTTTGGGGTTAGCATGCCAAATGCAATAATAATAAATAATGATCCCGATTCATCCTTCGTAGGACTACGGAGAACGGATTTATCTGGACAGTTTAAATTTGACAAAAGATGAATTGTGGTTCTATAAGCGTGAAGATTGCGAATAAAGGACATCTTTTTAAAGACAGCTTTTTCATAGGGTATAACGAATAGAGAAGGATTTTGAAATTTTCTGTAAAGATAGTTCTTGCGGTTTTACTTTAGTCTGTTCCTTTCGGGGAAAGACTGTTCCTTTTTTCTTGAGTTTTGTGGTAACACAAAATGTTCTACGGGTTTTTTATAGTTTGTGCTGGAGTAAAAAGTAGTTGTTAGCCAGAGGGCTAATCTTCGATAAGTCAGAGTTGTTATCTATATTTTCAAAGTATGTTGACAATCTGAAGATAGTTGTAGAATAGAAGTATTGATGATTTTTCTTAGCAATAAATTTCAAAATTTCACTTCGGACAATGAGAGGGCAATGCTAACCAATCACTTCACCTGACGTAAAAAGCTGTTCACTTTTGATGAATTTGGCGAGTTTGGGTAAGGTTTTTGAGAAGTTGAAGGGTAAGCGGATTAAAATTTTACGCAGGTGAGTTTTGTCGTTATGCCTTAAAGAATAATTATAGACTTATTAGAAGTAATGAAATCATTTCTTGATAGAATGAGAAATAAACTAAAAACAGATATTGAAATTGACGTCCAATCTGTTGATAGAAAAAATAACTTTATAAATTTTTCTAATACAATTTATATTGAATTACCAAAAGTTGAATTACCAAAATACACTACTGAAGAAAGAACTCAAGAATATTGGAATCACTTTAATAGTGGTGTTTCGCATTATCAAAAAAAACAGTTCCTCGATGCAAAAAATGAGTTCTTAATTCTTATTAATCAAAATCCCCATAAAGGATTGAACGATTATTTACTGAGAACTTATCGGAAAATCTATAAAAAAGAAATTGAAAAAGCTCAATACCAAAATGCTATTAATGTCATGGATGAATTCTTCCAGATTTTTAAGGAATTTATCACTGATAATGATAGAAGAAATTATAATAAGGTTGTAGATAAATTATCAGAAGATAATGAAAACATTCCATACAGAACGTTTGAAATTGGGGGGAAAACAAAAGTACCTGACTTTACAATAAAAACTGAAAATAAAGACCTTTTAACATTGATAGATATAATAGATACTATAACTGATAAGTACTCAAAAAGAAGAAAGTGGAGGTATGTTGAGAAAATTAACAACTCTTTTATAATCTACATCAACAGTATATATAATACAGAAAAATCATGTTTTACAGAATCAATTATTCAAATTAGAGATTCTGAAGGAAATATATTAAAAGAACAAACTTTAAATCATGGGATTTACCATTTTAGAGCAGCAGAAAAATACAATTATTTCGTAGCAACTTCTGATGATTTGTTGTTATATCTTTATTCAATTAAAGGTGACTGTATTGGAACATACAATCTGAAAAGATATTCCACTGACAAATATCACATTAGATGTGTAGATATTTCTAAAGATGGTCAGATTATTTTATTTACCCATATTGATAAGGTATATTTTCTTGATTCTAATTTTAACATTATAAAAACAATTAGAATTCCTCCCAAAGATGGTGCATTAACAGATAACTCAAAAAAACAAGAATTAGCCCATAAAGAGTATCAGCAATATCTTTCATATCTTAATCTTAATGGCAATCCTACTATAGAGCAGATTAAGTCTTCATTCAAAAGAAAGATTAAGCAGTGTCATCCGGATTTAAATCCAGATAATTTTGATTCACCATATGAGACACGAAAAATCATTGAAGCTTACGAAAAATTGACTAATGATGATGCTATAAAAGTCTTCCAAAATTATGATGATGAAGCAAAGTATTACCAAATTGTCAATAGTATTAAAATGGAATTTAAAATCCCTGGCTTATCTAATTCTTTTTCTGCTGAGATTAGTATTGTTTTTCCAGGTGAGGATTGGATTTATTCAACATTTTTTGGAGATAATATTTATTTAGGTTGCTATTCGGGAAAAGTTTATAGATTTTCATCTAATTATATTCCATATATAACATATGAAGCCCATGAGTCAATAAGAAACATTAAAGAAATAAACGATTATATTTTTATTCAAACACATCATACATTATTCATTATTAAAGATGATAAATATATTGGACATATTGATAAATGGAAATTAGGTGAAGGCTCTTTTCGTTATTTTGAATGCTGTTTGATATATAAAGGAACAAAATATATAAAGATATATAATTGGGATGGTTCAATAATATGCGAAATTAAATTTAAAAATAGTATTTACGATATTTTTGAAGTGGAAAGCAACTTATCAGTTATTACGAAAAATAAGACTTTTACTTTTACAATAAATAAGCAAGCAAATAATTAAAGGCATAACCATTGCGTTCACCTAACAGCCAGAGCTGTTCGATGAATTTAAGATTTTACATTTTACAAAGTTATTTGAAACGGGAAAAGTCAGGCACATTTCTATCTGGCTGTAGGTGATGCATGCCCGTTAGGAATATAATAAATAAAAATATTGAGGAGTTGATATGTTAATATTTGATTGTGTAAGTAAAATGACAAAATTTTATTTGAAACGCATTACTAATAGTATTGTGAAAGAGCAAGTTGCAAAGAATGCGGACGAAGAGAGATTGAGGGATCATATTCTCCAAAATATTGATTATTTATCCGATCCAAACAGAATTGCTGAGGTCTTATCATTTAAAACATTAACAAGAAGTAATAGAATTTTAATGTTTGAAATATTAAAGAATTTACTAGAATCTCCTGAAACATTATGTGCAGAAGTAAAACTTTATGAAATTGTAAATAATTATGAAAATAATGCAATAAAAAAATCAAAAGAAATTAATTTGGCTAGTGTTATTAATGAGAGAGATTTAGATTTATACAAAACTGTTTTAGAAGTGGCCCTTGAAGACAATGCAATAAGTCAAGATGAATATTCTTTGTTAGAGAAATTAAGAGAAAAACTCAAAATTAGTCGTTTATATAGCAGATATATTGAGGCACAACTCGGAAAATTTCCTAAAAATAAAAATGTTGTTCATGATCAACAGGAATTCGACTATGCTGTAAAGGAGTTACAGCAGTTTGGGATATTATTTTATTGCAATAAGGATTCAGAGGAGAATATACTTGTTGTTCCTGAGGAAATAAAAATGGGTGTTAAAAAACTACTTGGCTTTGAGATGAGAGAAGAGTGCCATTATTTGTTTCATGATGAGCTAAGTAAACCAACTTTGCAGAAAATTTCTAAAGCATTTGATTTGCCTATTTCTGGGAAAAAAGAAGACATTTCATCAAGAATAGTAAATGCTGGTTGTAAACCGTCTGAAGAACTAAATATTTTAAGTACTCAGGAGTTATATAATATTTGTTCCAAGCTTAAGGGTGTCGCTGTAAGTGGTACAAAAAATGAGAGAATCAATAGAATCATAGGTTATTATGACAACTTAAACTTAATTACACCGGAAGATACGGTTGATGAAAGAGCAAAATATTATCAATATTTAGAAAAGTTAGCTAAAAGAGATAATCAAGAATTACTTAGGCTAAAATTGATAAAAAAAGATATTGAAATGGAAAACTACTTTGAAGAAGGGACAAGATACTTATTCGAAAAAAAATTGGGGTGTAAACTCATCGAATTTGACGGAACTGAGCATGCTGATGGAGGTGTGAAATTTGCCGACGATGAAGTTTTGTTATGGGACAATAAAAGTAAAGAATCGGAGTATAATTTTCCTAATTCGCATTATGACCAGTTTAAGCGGTATATAAATAAATCAAAAGATAGAGTTAAAGTATTTTTGATTATTGTTCCTGAAATTGGAAAAGAAGCAGAATATAGGGCAATAAAATTAAAACAGGACACAAGGACTGATACAGACATCGCCTTGATTACAGCAAGTGACTTGAAATATATAGCGGAGAATTGGAATAAAATTCAAAAATCAGATGAGTTTAATTTAAATCTATTCAATATGACAGGCGTCTTAAGTAGAAAAAGAATTGAATTGTTTTTAAAAATGTATTAAAGAATTCCTAACCATCCGCTGCAGCCAACGCTTAGAGCTGCTCGACAAATATGAGATTTGAGGATTTTTTGAAGGATTTGAGAATAAGAAAAGGAATTACACTTTTCTATTAAGCGTGGCTGAGCGTTGTCCGTTATGCTAATTAATATCAGAATATCTAGGGGATAATTTGTATGGCTTTTCGAATAAATGCATTAATCGAGCAAAGTAATCAATGCCATGAACATTTAAGGGAATCAAACAGGAAAAAAGATACAATTTTAGGTTTCTATATAAGTGCCACATTTATAGTAATAGGAATTTGGGGTAATTATTATAATCAGGGAAAAATTGAATTACTATTTTGGATATCTATGTTAGGATTGGTTATTGCTGGTTGTGCACTTGGCGCTTTACTCACTCTGTATCGAGGTTGGCATGGTCTTTATATTATAACTTCTATTATTTTTCAAGAACTTATACAAAAATCAAAAAATACTATTGATACAGAGTTTATAAAAAAAATCAAATATCGTTTTATTTTAGTAAGCTCAGCTGAATTTATTACATTCCTATTCTTACATGCATTTCTTATTATGAACCTCGCATTATTTATTGAATATACACCTGATTTTAGAAATAGTATTTTTGAAAATTGTCATACTTACATTTTATATAGCTGTATTGCTTCAGTTATTATTGAATTTATCTCTCATTTTTTAGCTATGGGTCATTTGGATATATTAAAACGAAATGGAAGATTGAATGAAAAATATTTATGGATGTTAAATGGTCGGTTTTCTAAAGATAAAGAAGCATAACCATCGCCTGGAGGTAACGAGGTGGGCTGCTCGATAAACTTGGATTTTGAGAGTTTTCTCGGGCATATTTTAAAGGTGGAAAATCCTTTCATTGTATCACCTCGTACCTCAGCCCTGTCCGATAAGCCGACCGCAGGCGGTCGGCTTATCGGCACGGGAGTTGTTGGCTCACTCCATGAAAGTCCGCCTGCGGCGGCCTATCAATGTCGTTCGAGCCGACCCCGCCTACGGCGGCTACGTCCTGTACTCGCATCTGAGAGAAATCCTTTCTCTCCTTGCTGCGTACAGGATGCGGCTCAACTCCCGTGCCGTTAGCCGTTTAAAGTATCAATTTCTTGAAAATTTAATTATTAGAGTCTGGTTATGAAAAAAGAAGAATTAAGTGTATTCATCGCTTCGCCAAATGATGTTACAGCTGAACGTGAATCTGTTGAAAGAGTTCTGGAAGCTGTAAATCTGGGTATGGCAACGGATAGAAATATTATCTTCAAATCTTATAGGTGGGAAAATGAATATCCCAGGGCAGGTGCCCCACAACCAATCTTTACACAAAAAATTAGTGAATGCATACTTTTTGTAGCTATTTTTTGGCGACGAATTGGAAAATCGAGAGGTAAAAAATGTCCTTCTACTGTTGAAGAAGTTCAGGAAGCTTTAAAACTTTTTAAAAATAATGGTGCACCTAGTGTGATGATTTATTTTTCAAATAAACAATTCGTATCTAGCGATCCAAATGATTATATTCAAAAAGCACATGTACTAGATTTAAAAAGTAAAATGGAAAATGATCCTTTATGGCAAAATTTATATAAAACATATTCAGATGTAAATGAATTCGAATTTACTTTCAGAAAAGATTTTGAGAAATGGTTACATGAATATTATCCAATTTCTAGAATCCTGGAAAAATCTGGAATTTCAAAATCGTATGCGAAAATTAAAGAAGAAGATAATTTAAATTTTATTTGGTCACAATGTCTCACAAGTATAAGTGAGAAAATTAATATTAAAGATTTTACGACGTGGTTTAAACCTATAAAGCCTATCAAAATTGCTAATGATAAAATCATAATAAAAGCTCCAAGTCATTTCTATGCTGAATCAATTGATAATAAATATGGTTATTTAATTCAGAAAGTATTAAGAAAATTATTAAAGAAAGATATTCAATTGAATTATTTAGTTGGTAATGAAGTTATTCAAATTGAAAATAAAGAAAAACATGAGGTTGGATATGAAGCATATACTAAGAGTAATTTGATCAAGCGCTTTACATTCGATAATTTTGTAGAAGGAAGTAGTAACCAATTCGCAAGAGCAGCCGCTCTTGCAGTTTCAGACCATCCTGGTAGGACATCATTTAATCCTCTAGTTTTGTATAGCGAAGTTGGTCTAGGGAAAACACATTTACTACAGGCTATAGGTAATTATGCTATTTTACATGGTACAGCAAAAAATGTGATATATGTTACAAGTGAGAAATTTACTACGAATCTAATAAACGCCATACAAGATAATAAGACAGATATATTTAATAATAAATATCGAAGTGTAAATCTATTTCTCGTTGATGATATTCAATATTTAATGGGAAAAGAAAGAACACAAGAAGAATTTTTCAACATATTTAATGAGCTCTACCAGAAGAGTAAGCAAATCGTACTTTCTTCAGACCGTTCTCCTAAAGAACTACGTGGATTACAAATACGCCTTCTTTCTCGATTTCAATGGGGTCTAGTTGTCGATATACAACCTCCAGATTTAGAAACAAGAATTGCCATACTGAAAAGAAAGATTGCTGAAATCTCTATTACCATACCTGAAGAAGTAATTTATCTAATTGCTCAGTATTTATCTTCTAATGTCAGGGAATTGGAAGGCGCACTAATAAAGATGCTGGCTTACTCTTCATTAAGAGGGCAAGAAATAACTTTAGATATTGCTAAACTGGTTTTAAAAGATCAACTTTTAAGTGATCAAAAATTAGTGACTATAGAGGAAATATGGAATATAGTTGGTAAATATTATAATATACCACAAGATAATTTCCCATCTAAACGAAGGAATAAAGAAATTACATATGTTCGTCAAGTAGCGATGTATCTTTCTAGAGTATATACCCGTAAATCATTAAAATCTATAGGCTTAATATTTGGTGGTAGGAGTGATGGTTCTGTTAAATGCGCTATTAATACCATTAATAAGAAAATTAACACTGACAAAATTGTTCGGGGCCAAATATCAATTCTAAAACATAAGATTGAAATGTCTGTTAAATATAGTTTATTTTAGTATTAATGACTTTAATAATAAATTATTCACAGCTAACCATGGTATGCAGCCAACCGAAAAAGCTGTTCGATAAATTTGAGATTTGAGAGTTTTTCAAATGTTTTCTAAAACCAGTCATTTCACTTCGTCTCATTTTCGGTGGCTGATACCTAATCCGATAAGCCGACCGCAGGCGGTCGGCTTATCGGCACGGGAGTTGTTGGCTCACTCCATGAAAGTCCGCCTGCGGCGGCCTATCAATGTCGTTCGAGCCGACCCCGCCTACGGCGGCTACGTCCTGTACTCGCATCTGAGAGAAATCCTTTCTCTCCTTGCTGCGTACAGGATGCGGCTCAACTCCCGTGCCGTTATATGGCTGAACATTTTTATCTAACATGAGAAATTCAAATAAAAAAAACAATTAGAAATCCACTAAAATACGATACTCTTGAAATTTTTAAGTCTATTAGCCAGAAAGAAGGATACAAAATTTCCCAAGATGAGAGTTGTACGAATTTTATTAATAGGTTAAAAGAAGAGTTTGATAATGCTAAAAACAATCCAATAGTAATTCATGGATTAAGAACAGAAGCATTGTTTGAATTCATCTCAAAGTCTTTAGGGAAATTGAAATTAATTAAATCTGAAGATGCTGGCGAAGTATCTACGAAAGACGTTGCCGTCAAACTGCCTGACTTTCATTTGATCCTTCATGATGGAACAAGCTTCTTTGTAGAAGTAAAAAATTACTATCAAGGTAATCCGATGAAACGATTTGAGATTCCACAAAAAGAATTAGATGGTTTGGTAAATTATTCTCAACTTTTGTCCAAAGATGTAAAAGTTTCAATATATTGGTCTAAATGGAACATATGGACACTATTACCAGCGGGAAAATTTACCAAAGACAAAAAAAAATATTATATCGATTTCTTCGATGCGATAAAATCGAATGAAATGGCTATACTGGGTGATTTCACCATCGCCACTACTCCACCTCTTGAATTTAAAATTAAAACAGATGAATCCAAACCGCGCAAAATATTGGACAATGGTTCAGTTGAGTTTACAATAGCTGAAATTGAATTTTATTGTGGCCATAAATTAATCAAAGATAAAAGTGAACAGCAAATCGCTTTTGCTTTAATGTACAATGGTGATTGGGTGACAGCTGAACCCACTGCTGAAGTAGTCAACAAGGAATTGATTTCTATATCTTATATTGCAGAACCGCAAGAAACAACTCCCGATCAAAAATTCGAGAGTATTGGTTCTCTAAGTAGCATGATTTCACGACAATTTAAGTGGCTGACGGCTCCTGAAGGTACCATAGAAAATATTTCTTTGTCAATGGAAGAAAGTAGTTTAGGACGTCTAATCCCACCCGATTATAAGGGAAAAGATTTACCATTATGGTGTTTTATAATGCAAGCCAGTTAAAATGCCATATAACAAGCGGTTCAAGTCTGACGCAAAACACGGACGATGATTTTCGGTTTTATCTCAGCATTTCAGCCGCTTATTTGCGCAGCTTAACCGCAGGCCGTTAGGTGTAGCGAAAGGATAGAAAAATCTCTATAAAGGAAATATCATGATGGTGGAGAAGCGAAAAATGTGGGTCCACAACTCACCCAGGATTCCCAAGCCGAAAGTGCCTGATGTGGTCAAGG
>Ga0315547_1000275_pt1 | contig 56099 bp, 53 predicted proteins | sample SalMarSW160240MG_2_FD_202542 | JGI IMG/M metagenome (GOLD analysis project Ga0315547, IMG submission 202542) | Salt marsh sediment microbial communities from the Plum Island Ecosystem LTER, Massachusetts, United States - Salt Marsh Sediment SW1601-240 ...
GCGGTGCCCACCGATTTCGCCACTACTTCGCCACCAGATGCCTGGAGAACGGCATGGACATGAACGCCCTGCGGCTCCTCCTGGGACACGCCACCCTCTACATGGTGCTGCGTTACACCAAGTTCGTTCAGGTCAGCCGAGCCTTTGCTGAGCAGCGCGAGTTTTCTCCACTGGACCGGCTAACGCGGGGTGGCAACTATAATCGCCGGCAGGAAAATTGGGGCTGGCAATAGTAGCATCAACTTAACACTGACACATGAGTTGACAAAAGAATATTATTGATTACACGCCGACGGGCTACCGAATGTGTTGAGAATGGGGCAAGGTACGATTGCTACCGAGTGGAGTCTACCACGGGGCGGTAACACACGGAGAGGCGAACCTGTAGAAAAATGGCAGACTAAGACACAGGGAAATAATCCAGCGCAGTAAAAGCATGCGGGAAGTCCTCTCTCAAAGCCCCAGAAATGCCCATACAGAAGGGCAGGATGCCATATCCGGGACAGGAGGCATAGAGAAGGTGGCTGCCTAGCTGGCTGACAGGGTGGCGGAGGCTCTGATAAGAGCCGGTTTCGATAAGCAGTTCGTCAATGCATTGCTCAGGTCTTTCGAGGAGCAGGTCGAGAAAACGGGCTTATCAACAGAATAGAGCTGCGGCGCCTACGGTTGAGCTTAGTCTCCGTCCCGTTTCTGTTGACGCCGAACAATGTCGCTCCCGAATCAATGCGTTTAGCTACGGCTTGGTCGCTTCCGCAGGCATAGGCAAGCAGCTATTTGTCGTAAAACAGAACCCTCGTTTCTTCATTATAGAAGGTCAAGCGGAAGATGTAGGGACACATAGAGGTAACAGAATGCCTTTTTGTTTATTTTCTATTTCATCTTGCCTCTTAATGAGACTGTAGGGAATATTATGCTTGGTAGAGGTAATGTCGCTGTAGCACTGGCCTATCTGGAAGCTGCTTTGTCGCAAGTACCATAGCTGGCCTTCTCCTTATGTCCGTACGCTTACCCCCAACCATTTCGGCGGTGGTAAAGTCCGCCTCGACAATCGGGACTTTTCTCGCCCCCCTTCTTCATATTCGGATTGGCATTGCGGATGTGGCTTTTTAACGCTGCCTCTGTCTGAAACTCTTTTTCGCTATCCTTACATCCGGGTACAGGGCGTTTGAACGCCATCCCGGCACCTCCTTCTATTGCGAGTCGGCCTTGACTCAACCTTGACTCCAAATATTTAGCTACGATTTGACTCCACGGGGATAGTCCACAAAGAGGTCCAAAACGAGACTACAAATGAGTTGTAGCTGAGACTCCGGCAATGCTATGAACCGACCACGGTAGCTACTGTTAATGGGAGGTTAAGCGGGGTAAAGCCATTGTTTTAAGGGGTTAGAGAGCAAGAAGTGTAAACCCTCGGTGGAGGGCGGAATTAGCCTCACTTAAGGGTTACCCTGAGGGTCTCGCTGAGGCTAAAATTTCAGCCCCTCGTCAGACCCTCGGAAGCTAGAATGTCAGACTCTCGCCTGACTCTGGCCTGACTCTCAAAGCTAAACCCTGACCAGACCCTCGCCAGACCCTGATCCTCAGCCTATCGATTCTGCATTTCTCCTTCTTAATTTTCTATATGAAGAAACAAGGTTACCGTTTTGCGACAAGCGATAACTGGCTTATATCTGAGGAAGCGACAAAGCCATAGCTGGAAGCGTTAACCGTTTTATGACATTTCCGATATTTCATACGATACAGTAAAAGGTTTTGTCAATAAACTGCCTAAAACTCATTGGCACACGAAGGTATTTTACGCTTACACATGCTAGATTATAGGTTCTATTTCAAACGTAAAGTTACCCTTTGGGACACTCAACGCCAAATCATATGCCCGGTGTAGTAAAACAGAGCAATATCAATACATGGTGCTTGATAGGATATCAATCGTATAGGTTGATACGTGGGTTGTTTTTATTGTCTGGGGAACTCCCAACACGCTGTTAACATGATAGCGGTTAAGGTACTAAATTACGGTGAGAATTTACATCTTAAGTCAGATGGCTCAATATATCCTTGTCCCAGAACTCTTTATCCTCTTTGTAAAACATCTCCCTGGCTTTATTAAAATCAGCTTCTATATATTTACAGTTGATCTTCTTCTGGCAATAATGAAAAACGGGCAGGTGCACCAGGCAGTGAAAGGCTTGACTCAAGTCACCATACCAATCCCTTAGCGTTGTCCATTTATTTCCCTCATTAAGTTCGATATCCCATCGATCCTTGAGCCTCATCTTGATTCTGGGTAAGGGAATAGAAGGGATTCGGTCACATATAAACTCGGCAAGCCTGTCTGCTGCAAACACCCACCACGAGGCTTCCTCAAGATGAAGGCTCGCCGTCTTATAAATTGAATTTACTCCGTAACTCCAGCTTTTCATCGGTCTCCGCTATCAGTGAAGTACGCTCGTAAAACCCCGAATTACTTCTTCCCTGGTTTCAGCCATTTTTCATGAGTTATGCCAGCACGTTTAAGGATTTCCTTAAGCAAGGGAACGCCTATGTCCTGACGGTGAGGGTTGGGAATGGTCAGCCTGAATTCGCCTTTTGCCATAAAATAATGTTTACCGCTACGGTAGGGGCCGTCGAATCCCAAACTACCTAATCTCCCCACTAGGTTATTCCAGGATATAGGCGTGAGCCGCTGCGTCATTTTGAACCAACCGTTTGGACTTCAGCATTCAGGTCGATATCTCCCAGCGAAGGGATTTTGTGGCCTAGCCTCAGTCCCAACAGTAACCAGTCCTCGACGACTGTCCCCAATTCCTCCCGGCATTCTTCGAGGCTGCCAGCACTAGCCAAGACACCAGGGAGTTCCTCAATCCAACCATAGTATGTTCCGTCTTCCAGGATTTTATATCTAGCTCGGTTCATAGCTTCACGTAAGTATTTCGTAATCATGGTGACCTCCATTTACTGGTAAAGCCCTTGTCTCCCATCTGCCTCCCCTTAGGCACTATACTTATCACTTCTTAATCCTCAACAACCTAGAGACATCTCCTGACTATAAAATTATTATAACCCTGCTAATCCCAATACGCAAAACAGGCTGTCAAAATGGCCGCTTATCGGTCACAGTCTATTTCACGCCATAATACTTCTGCTAATCGTTTGATGGACACTACCTGATAAAGTAAACTTATACTGCTGTTTCACATTGAGATAGGAGAGGGGTAACATTTAGATGTTTTAGTATATTTCTAGAATGGTTGATGGTTCCAGCTACAATAGATTAATGCAGTCGTAAAGCATAAGTCTAGGTAGGAGGAACCATCGAATGAAGAATAGCGCAGCTAATAAGCTAAGGCAAGTACAAAAGGGATATCTGATAGTGGGGATTGATCCCCATCAGAAGAAACATGCGGCGGTAGCTATGACCCAGGATTTTACCATTAGGTGTAAATTTAAATTCGATAATTCTCAAGAAGGTTACAATGCAGCATTGGATCGTTTGAGAGAAGCCATGATAAATGCCGATTGCCAGGGGGTTATGTTTGCCATAGAAACCGGAGGACATTACTGGCGTAACTTGGCTTACTTACTCGATGATAAGGGCCTTCCTTTTCGTTTTATCAATCAATTCAGCCTCAAACGTAGACGAGAAGGGAAGGATCTAAACCGGAGGAAAAATGACTATCGTGATAGTGAAGTAGCAGCTCAATTACTCTGTACTGGTGAGTTTATGGAGAGTAAATTAAAACAGGGCGTGTATGCTGAATTACACGCTACTCATAATGCCTATCGCCGTATGGTAAAAGAAAGGACCCGGATTAAAAATCTGATTAAAGGTTTACTAGATGGACTCTTTCCAGAATTCAACCGGATTTTTAAAGAGGCCTGTTGTCTAAATGCTCTTAGCGTTTTAGCTGTTAGCCCTATTCCTGGTGTTATCTCGTCCATGACAGAAGAGGAATTTATTAACATGATTCGGGCCAGCCACCAGGGGCTTCTTAAAAAGAAAAAACTGGCAGCTTTGTATCAGGTTGCTGGAACTTCGGTGGGTATTGAGGCAGGTGCAAAGTATGTCTCCATGGAGATTGGCCTTCTGGTAGAAAAATTCCGACTTATTAAACGGCAGATTCGAAGTTTGGAGGAGACCCTGATACAGCTTGTGGACCAAACGGAAGAAGGTCAATATCTGCTTTCGATCACAGGTCTTAATTACATCTCAGTGGCTGGACTAGTTGCAGAACTAGGATGTTTCAAGTTATACCGTAACGCTAAGCAGCTGATCAAAATGGCCGGCAGTAATCCTACCGAGAAGGAGTCAGCCGGGAAAAGTGCATCACGCACTCCAATGAGTAAAAAGGGACGCCCGGTCTTAAGACACTGTGCCTGGATGGCGGTGGTGCCAATGCTACGCTTTAATACGGACTTTCGCGCCTGGGCTAAGCAAAGGCGAGAGCGGCCAGCACATGCCAATCCCCTTAGTGGGAGGGAAGTCCTTGGTGCAGCACTTAACCGGCTATTGCGCCTGGCATTCGCGCTAGTTAAAAATAGGGCATATTATCAAGTTTCCAGACCGGAATTAGTACCGGTTGCGGCATAAAATAGTTTAATTACATCAGGGTGGGCAGGGAGACGCCGTCAGATGTTTTGGGAGCCTTTGGCCAACCCGTGTACACAACATGGTGCCCCTGCCCTCCTGGCCAGACCCGTATGAGGTATGATGGGACTTCCTTTTTAGGAATGAACCCGAATCTGACCGCTAAATTGGGAGCCAGGTAAATAGAGGCTGGGATCTGCTCACCAAGGTGTTAATTAGAAATATATTTAGCAGGGACTATTGACTCTGGGAATATAGTATGTGAATCGCCACCATCATTGAGCCACCCATCGCCACATACATTGACCCACCCGATTGTCTTATTGTTTTACCATTAAGATGTAGCGGTGTCAATCACCTCCTTCTTGCGGCGATGCGGGGATAGCTGCTCCCTGTAGCTGGCGCCTTCCATGACGATCTGGTAGCTGGCATTGGCCAGGCGGTCCAGTGCGCTGTTGCCCAGGATAGAGTCATCAAAGAGTCCCAGCCACTCCTCGACAGCACGGTTACTGGTGATGACAAAGCTGGACTGGCGGTGGCGGGCGATGATGAGTTCGTAGAGGTCCGTGGACTGCTGGGCGGTGAGTTTCTGCAGTCCGAAATCGTCCAGGATGAGCAGGTCTGGGGTCAGGTAAGAGCGGAAGGCCTTTTCAAGGGTATGATCGACGCGTGATTGCGCCAGTGACTTGAAGAAGGCATCGGCGCGAGTGAAGCGCACGCTGTGCCCGGCACGTACCACGGCGTAGCCAAGCGCCTGGGCCAGGAAAGACTTACCGACACCCACCGGACCGACCAGGAGGACATGCTCGTGGCGGCTAAGAAAGTCCAGCGAAAAGGCGGTGTCGACCAGACGGCGGTCGAGCGTAACACCGGCGGTCCAATCGAAGTCATCGAGCCGGCATATCTCTTCGAACCCTGCTTTCTGAAGGCGGACTTCCAGGTTCCGGTTGTCACGTCTACCCACCTCGTCGGCGAGGAGTATCTGCAGGAAGGCGGCATAGTCAAGCTGATCACGGCGGGCCAGGGCCAGCCGCTCCGGGAGCGTGTCCATCATCGCTCCCAGCTTCAGGCGTTTAAGTAAAGGTTTCAGTTCGGCGGTGACGCTCATGATGAATCTCCTTCATTCAGATTAGCGGTAACGGCGAAGACCTTACCCGGTCGGACAAAGCGACCCGGCGGGGCGGTCGCCACGGTGGTCGCCGGGGTGGTTTCCCCCTCCAATGCCTCGATCAGGATACGCTCCAGGCGGCGCACGTCGATAAGATCGACCTCCAATGCCCGGCGGCAGGCGGCGTTGAGCCGGGCCGGGGTGTAACGCTCTCCCATTCGTACCACCTTCTGTGCCTGCCTGAGCTTTGACCAGGGAGTCGGGCCGCTGAGGAGCCGGTCTCCGAAGATGCCGACATCCTCTCCCAGTTCCGCCATCTGGCGCCGCATGTAGTTGGGAGAGCGCAACGTGTAGGGAGTCTTTTCCGGAGGGTAGTCCTCGGGATCTGTGGAGCGCCCGCCCCTTGGCTGGCGGGGATGGACCTTGACCAGGGCGCCGCGGCGGTAGAGCCGCACCAGCTTGCTGTTGCCCCTCACCTCGAGCTTTGTCCCCGGCGGGCAGGTGCTGTCCGGCGTTGAGTAGATAGCGTACCGGTAGGCGATATGGTGGTCGGGATGGACGGTGACGTTTTTCCAGTCAGGGACATCGTAGAGCTCGCCATCCCAGGGCAGCAGCTTCGCCTGCTCTTCTTCCTGGAAAACGACCAGCGGCAGCCGTTGCGTGGTGCCGTGTACCCGCTGGCCGGCGGTCCCGAGACACCAGCGGCGGGCCTGGGCACGCATATCGGCCAGTCCGAGAAATTCACCGCCTTGGAAGAAACGCCCTTTCACGTAGTTGACGCTGTTTTCCACCTTGGGCTTGTCTTTCGGATGACGGGGCCTCGCCGGGTCGGCGAAGAATCCCCGGTATTGGGCGTACTCCAGAAAGCCGCGTGTGAGCCGCGGATTAAGGGGGTCCGCTCCGGCTACCGCCGCCGGGAAATTGTCGATCACCAGATACCTGGGGATACCGCCGAAGAAAGCCCAGCCGGCCTCAAGTCCTTCAATGACATTAGCCAGCTGCTGCCGGAAGAGGGGCCAGACGAAGCTGTGCCTGGAGTAAGCCAGGACAATGACCATGACCCAGACCAGCCGTTTCCGGCCGCTGTCAGGATCCCATACATAGCCCAGACGCCCGAAGTCCATCTCCGCTACCTCGCCCGGCGCCGTGTCCGCCAGGCGGACGGTATCGTGGCTATTTTTGCCCCATCCTCTCCGGGCGATGAAACGGCGCAGCGAAGTGTAAGCCACGTTGCAGTTATGCCCGAGGAGTAGCTCCTGAATCCGGGTCAACCGCAGCCGGTCATCCTTCAGCCAATGATGGATCTGGTCCGCCCAGGGGCCAAGGATACTCTCGGTGGGTATGGCCGCCGGTCGCCGCCCGGCTATATTGATCTGGACCAGGGCTACGGTCTGGTCCTCGGTCGGCGGTGGGCCGGCGCGGGTCAGCCCCTGCCCTTCGGCGGCCAGGATGTATTTCTTAATCGTGTTGCGTGATAGGCCTGAGGCACGGGCCAGGCCGCGCACCGCGGCGCCAACCTGCCAGCGCCTGATTATTTCTGCTATTTCCACCCGGGAAACCTCCTTATATGCCATTGCCGCTCCTTAACTTCATTCTGCGACAATGGTACTCTGATTGCTTCCGGGTGGGTCAATGATAGTGGCGAGACGGGTCAATGTTTCTGGCGATTTCCCCGTTTGCCGGGTCAATGTTCGTGGTTATTTACACTTTTATGTTGTGACAGCTTGTTTATGGATTGCCATCTATTTTCATCTCAACAACATGAAAACCAATATTATGGATTCTACCCTTCTCTTGTTTACTCATAGTCTCAGGGATTGCCCAAGCTAACAGATGCTTTGGTCGAGAACTGGCAACGTATGCGAGCCTTGCTGCTTCAGTCTTTGAATATTCGAGCCATTGAGTCCAGTGGCCATCTGTTGTCCCCTGTTTGCTTGGTGCAGAAACCAGTAGAATTGCATCAAGAGTTTCACCTTTTACGCTATGAATAGTTGTTATTCTCAAGTTATTTCCTTGTTCATGTTTATGGAATGAAGGCAAAGTTTCCCAAACACTCTTACCACCAGTGTTTGGGGGTGTTTTAAAGTGATAGCCATCCAAATTACCAAATTCGGGGATAGCATCTGTAAAGCTGTTCTCCATTAGAGGACGATATTCACTAATAATATTGCCAAATTGACTTCGCACATTCTGTACCCAATTTGGCCATGGTTGGTTCAAATCCGATATCGTCGACCTATCTGCGCAACAAGCATTCAATGATCTGGATAGGAATAACCGCCACCGTAAGTATGAATCGATGCATTCCGGGCAATAATACTGCCGAGGGTTCGACGAATATTTGGGGAAGTATTTATCTGATACAAAACGCCCGGCATATTTCAGGGCGTCATCTATTGCTTGGTATTCTCTAGATTCCCAGAGATGTATAGCCATAGCTAGCCCCATTTGAGGCCCTCTCGCCACTGTATTGGGAGATGGTCTCATCCGTGAAACATTATTCCAATTCCTTGCAACTATTGCGCTTTTATTCTTATCACAAGCTTGGTTCAAATATTGTCCGAACCACACAGGTAACAAATGTATTTGGTCTTCTGAATAAATTACACAGATGCAGGGCTTCTCGACTGATTGTGTACATGCAGACTTCTCAGAGCTGTCGCTTCCCACAATCTTTTGGCAAATGTCGATAATTGACTGACAGCTACGATAATTATTGCTTAACGAAAGCGGCTTAAATTTATGTGAGTCCGTGAAGATTTTCACTTGCTCAGGGTCGACTCTCTTGAACTCATAAATAGCCTGATTTAAATCGCCTACGAAATGCAATACTGTCCCTTGTTCCCTCAGTTTATCTAGAATTTGAATCTGTATCCATGATAAGTCCTGGCATTCATCTACAATAATCAGGGGAAATCTCTGGGCCAGCAATTTACAAAGAGCACTCTTTTCAGAAAGTATATTGAAGCAAAGGTTTTCGATATCTTGATACGTGGCAAACCCACTTTTCCAGAAAACCTCTTTGGTATTATTAAGGTCATTTATTTGGTAGGATTGGAGAGGTACTGCATTGCGAGCATTATCAGTACCCTGATTGCCAGATGAGAAGATATATTTATGGCGCGCGGGGTCCATATCTAAATAATACTGGTTCGCCGATGGGTTTCCCATTCCAGCCATTCTATATTTCGTTCTAAATGAATAAAGAAACTCAGATGTTGCTGAGTTCTCCACTATGCGAATTGAGCAGTCACCACTCTGACCTTCGTAGCCTGTTTTGAGGTGCGCAAATGGGTGTGCTATATACCCATGCAACCAGCTATCAATCGTTCCTATAAAATGTGGATAACCCGCTTTCTCGGCACCAGTGAATTGACTCACTCTTTGGTTAATGACATTAGCTGCATTATTTGTGAAAGTGAGGACAGCCATCCCCCCAAGCCTATGCCACTTCCGAATAGAATAAGCCGCCTTCAACCCTACCACTTCAGTCTTTCCACTACCTGGACAGGCTTTAAGGAACACGTTTTCTTCGTTGGGTGAAAAAATATATTCAATTTGTTCTGGAGACTTTTCCAAAATACGGCAAACTTCGTGTTCATTACAAAGGGGATTTGTTCGCCCCCAGCTTTGGTGACATTCTTCTATGGGTATCAAATCTGGTTTATTGCAAATGTCACGAGCTAGACTTTCCATTTTTTCCAGATGCTTCATCCGGCAGTCCTCCACATGCCCAAACAACTGCGTTACGGATATATTCCGGGACCTTAAGTCTCTGTTCTTGAGAAGATAGCTTGTCGGCGACAACCTGGGCGAATTCACCTTTTTCAATATGATTCAATAGGTAATAAGCAGCCACTGCCTTTTCCTCTTCTGTGGCGGTGCTCCAATCGGTTTGTTCATATTTTTTATAAGTATCTTTAATGGGGCCATTCGTCAAAACAAGCGATTTAGCAACCGGAATAAGGGCTCCTAAGTTATCAGCTTCCATAGCTAGGTCATATTCAAACGTTTTCAATTTATTGGGGTAAAGTCTGGCCCACTTCGATTTATTTATGATGTTCACCAAGCTCAGTGCTGGATTTTCACCTTGAACAGGATTGGAGAGGATAGGTTTTGATTCTTTTGGTGGGTCATTATCGGTTATTCCCGCGCATCTAATGGGAATATTAAAAGCGTCATCAGATTCAATATTTGAGAATAGCTGCATAAAATGCTTGAAATAAATTCCATTCATATTGATAACAGAAACGCCACCCTCTTCAAGAGAGTCTGGTAACCTATTGGTACTGTCTCTCGCCAGACTGCTATTGAAATCTTTTAAAACCTGTTTTGCTAACTCAGATAGGAGCATAGCTTCGGCAATTCCTTCAACTAGAATAACCCCCCTCGCGAATAGCAGTGTCGATTTGGTCACATCCAGCCATCTTTCTATGAAAGCAGCGCTATCTAAAGAGAGGCGGCAAGAGTCCAGCGGGATTGCTGTTGGCTCTTGACTTACAGCTGACAAATGAATGACGGAATTCAAGGATACTGAAGATGCCAACACAGGAGAATGAGTTGTAACAATAATCTGTACATCTTTTTCTGTTGCGATTTTCTCTAAATATTTCAATAACATGATTTGTAGCTGTGGGTGTAAATGAGCTTCAGGCTCTTCAATTAGAAGTATTTTCAAATACTCGGGTTCTTCAGTGGATAAGCTCGTATCTGTTAATTCTGCTAGGACTGTAGCTAAGTAAAGTAGATTATTATAGCCAAGGCTGTTTTCTTCAAGGGAACGAAAGGCATCTCGTGAGATTATGGCGTTCGCTTGCGGGAAAAAGAGGAGTCTGAGACTTTCGACGATACGGCTAAAATTTGTTTCGGAAAACCGGATATCGGTATCCTGTCCAAAAACTGTTCCTAAAGCTTCAATAAGACGCCCACGAATGAGTTTATTCGCTTTATCTATTGATTGACTCTGGTCTGTAGCCAGTTGTTCGTTAAAAGCTTTTACCTTTTCTTCAAGAGGATGGAGTTCACCTTTTTGTTTGGCTTCATCGAGTGCTCTGCTATTTAGGTTTTTTAGTAGTCTGGCTAAGCGAGAACCCCTACCTTCTTGAAGTTTTGATTCGGCATCGCGGAGCGGTGGTAGATAGATGCAATTTATTGTCTCAAACAGTTCTCTCTCAAACATACTGGACCGTGAAGCACCACCCCATAATGCTCTCTTATACCTTCCGTAATGATTTTGTTTATTGTCAACTAACAGGGTTAAGGATGCTTGCCCCTGGTCTGTCCATGGGATGAATGTAACAGTTTGTTCTTGCGACAATCCATCAAATCTGCCACGTATGCGAAACGACTTTGCTTGCTCCTTTGGTTTGTCAAATGGTCGGTTGAAATCCGTGTCTGATATTGAACTCCTTCCAAATTCATCCTCCAGCAATAATAGGCGAATGGCGTCAATAACAGCGCTCTTGCCAGAGCCATTTTCACCAACTATTACGTTCAACGCATCAGAGAAGGTAATGAAAAACGGACTGCGGAAATTCTTATATCCTTCAATCTCCAGCTGTTTTAAATACATATCCTTCCCCCCTATTCACACAGGACTTGGTACATAAGAACACTATTGATTATCATGCTCTTTTTATGGAAATAGTAGCACTCCAGTTAATGCAAATCAAAGTGGGTGTGGCTTTTAATATCGACAAATAGGGAAAATTTTGGGATAAATGTTAGTTTATGTGCCTGTGACGTTAAACATAATGACGGATCGTGTAGTCTGAAGAGGTTGCGCTCCAAAAGTGGAGCAACAGAGCCAAGTCGGCCTCCACCTAAAAAGTACCACATCGCATTAGAAATTTTTATATCAGCATTATCTTCGCCTGGGGTCATCTTCAGGATAATATTCTCCAGTTTCCCAATCGAACATGAAACCAAAATTTGTCCCCAGCCGTTTCCCCATTTCAAGAACGAAATTCCAGTCTGAATCCCAATGGTCTGAGTGAAGATATACTTCTCTTACTGAGGCAGTGACTTTATCACGAAGGGGACTACCAGTGACAACATCCATAATATACTCATCTAAATTCTTACTACCAATAAATTCTACTTTTACTAATTTGTCTCTATTCCGAGCAGCCAAAGCGCATACTCGGACCAATAAATCTATCGCTTCTTTTGCACTTTCCTCCAAGCTCTCGTCCAAGAGCTTGTTATAGCTGTCTTTCAATCTGATCGTTGCTAAAGCGGCACCTCTACTATTTTCTATTGGAATTGCCGCTTCGGCGAAAGACGAATAGGTATACAGACAATCAAAGATGTTCTGTTTCAGTCTACCGACTTGGCTCTGCTTAAGAATCGGTACAAGCTGTAAAAATACAACATCAATAGCATCAAAAAATAATAATGGATAAGAGGTAGGATACTTATTGCAATATTCATACCTGAAGGATAATAATGCTTCGAAAAGTTCGTCATATTCGTTGGAATAATCATGGTCTAGCATTAATGGCTTTTCCTCAATACCCCTTTGACTTATTAATCTTTCTCCAAGCCAGCCTAGATGCCTGAAGATTTCGTTAAGCCAATTATTTTGATCTACAGTCCCGGTCTTGAAAGAGTAATCGGCTAGCTCTCTATATTGTTGGATAATTTTGCTAAATATTTCTCGGGATTTGCCAATAGCATCGTCTGCTATTTCCTTCCAAAATATTAACAAGGTATTTATATCAATCGCGTTTGCGACTACAACCTGTTCAGCAATTTTCCCAGTGGTTTCTAGAATTTTTACCTTAGCGGTATCCAGCTTTTGCCTGTCACATAGGCTCAAATGGACTCTTAAGAGACCTGTCAAATATTCCAAATACTTGCGAGTTATTGTTAAATTTGGACTCCATTCGTTTGAATCACCATCATCTTTGTAATTGCTGATAAAGTCCTTCGATATATGAAACAATACCGACTGAATTTCTCCAATCGTTGCTAAGTCGACATTGTTAATCGCTCTTAGCATCAAGGCGTCGAGGGGTTCCAGGGGATCCTGAGCGTGTTCGATACCCTTCTTGACCTTTTCGTAGACCTTTTTGTTTTCTGAAAGTTCCTTCTCCATCTGTTGTCTTTTAGATTCTAATTGAGAGCGTTCGTCTTCTAACGTTTCATGATTTTCACCGATACTGCCCTCTCTCGTAGTGTGAACGATTACCGACTCTCCTCCGTATCGTCGTAATAAGAAAAGCCAGTCGTCTGGAACTGGTATTCCATACTTTTTAAGTAAAAAGTCCCTAACCCGGTCACTCTTAATTTTTCTACTAATAAGAAGTGCCACCCTCAATGGTCTAATGTAGCTTATGTTCGAAAAAGTAAAAATGGCGAACAAGACGAGTGATAATGAGAATGAAAGGAGAAGAGAAAAAGCCATTACCCAGTTTCGTAAAATATCTTTTATCGCAATGTTTTGCCCTAGAGTTGGGTCGAGTCCTGGGAAGGAAAGTAGCAAGCTACCTGCCGCGGTCATAAGCAAGGTAACAACGCTGATAAACAGAAACAAAATCAGAAAAACATTTTTAAAGATCCCGTAGACTTCTCTATATGAGAATTGGCTGTATACAATTTGTAGGAAGACAAAAATCGCGGCTGCAATAATGCCAAAAACAGCTATCTCAATCGTGAATAGATTGTTATAGAAATCGGTTATTGAGTCCAAGGTCAAAGCGCGCCCCTTACCCCAAAATCTATCTTACTTGAATGACATGCTGGTAGCCCTCTTTTAATCACATCACCTTTGGTTCGACCAGTGTCATTTGCTTATGGTCATCGTAAACACGGAATGAGATTGTAAGGCTGTCAGTGTTATAACCGGCAGCCTCCTGTTCAGGGATTTTCCAAATCAAGAGACGCACCACCTGACAATCATCGTAGAACAGAAAGCGGGGATCTCCTTCAGTCTTCTTCAGCGCATCAATTACAACCTTCGCTATATTGTCGACATCCTGGCTATTAATTCTTCTGGGATTGATTCGAGCAATAATCGCCAAGTCTAAAGATGAAGACCTCACCTGGTTAAAAACTGGATTGTTCATCCAGCTTCCAATGTTACACCTTACTCGCTCAATGATTTCTTTACGATAGCTACCTCTGGTCTTAATCGTTACAAGATCATCAAATGTGCCAAAGCTATCTTCCAACTCTAGAAAAGGTCTGGAACCCGTTCTACTAATTGTCATTAAGAGGCACCTTTGCCTTCTACGATGTCTATTTCCTCATTATTAAGGTTATAGAGCTTGTAAACCAAATCGTCAATCAGCTTATCGGTTTCTTTAATATGGTCTCTCAACGGAATCAGGTCCGTCATTGCGGCAGAATATTCGGCATTCAACGTATTCCATATATTGGACGGGCAGGGGTCGGGGATGGACTTGTTCTTTTTCAGCACGTCCATAAGTTCTTCCACTGTGCCTTCGTGGAAGGTCTTTATCTTGGTTTTATTCTTCTGGTCTTCAATTGAGCCTTTAATAATTTCCTTCCCGATCCAGGTTAAAAAGCCCCTGATCTTATCTTGTTTCTCTTTGTTTAGCCGGGTTATTTCCTCGGCTAGGAAAGCCAGCAGGTCGTGAACCACATCTGAGTGTTCGTGTTCCATATCAGGTGTCTCATCTTCTTTGAGAGGCAAAAGCTTAGAGATAAAAGCGAGGATTTTGCTCCCATCCTTGCTGCCCAGGTACTCTTGATATAGCTCTTTAGCTTGGTCGAGCAATTGCTCGCGTTCTTTAGCTGGAGTGGTGAAGTTGATAAGGCGCAGTGGTAACGAATCGACCTCATAAGAATTTACATGGTTATTTGTGCTGGTTAACTTAAATCTCCATTCAAATAGCTGAGAATTGAGGAGACCTAGTATAAAGTATAGATTAGTACTTGGTTTCACAATATAGTTGATGGTATCGCTGCAGAAGTTGTTGGGTTCTATGATGCAAGCAATGATACGCCGCCAATTATCTATCGCAGCACCACGTTGATAGCCAATTCTAATTTCTTTATGGTCGAAGAATTTTGAGTCAGGCTTCCTGTTCTGTAGAAATTCCGTCACGTTAAGAAAGACAGGTGTGCCTTGTTTAGGCTCCTGGTTGAATTCATATCTATCTACATTGGCACCTCTTAACACTTCCGGCCCCAACGGGGAATCTGATAAAAATGGGGCATGCGTGGTTAAGTTGACTTCACCTTGTTGTGAGGCTGCAACATTCCCAAGCTTATTCCCCAGACTTCGTTTGCCAAGAGCAATTCCGAGAGCAACATGATTTGCTGTAGTTCCTGGCACACTTGGAATACTGAACTCAGACGAGTCCAACAGTTCGATGTCTTCCTTTGTTAAATCTACTTTAGGCGAAATGTCTAGGATCAATTTGCCCGGGTGTATTCGAAGAATAAAAGGAACTGAAGGGAAGCGTTTATTGAGTATATAGACACAAGTTGATAATTTAGCCTCTTCGAAGACCCGGGTTTCAGGGTCATCTTTCTGTGGGAAAGCCTCCACATACAACAATTGTGTTTGAGTCAACACATAAGTACGTAGAAGTTTTGCTTGGGCATCTCCTAACAATGCCATCGGTACAATAAATCCGTGGTATCCGTTTAGCTTTGTTAACCATATACTAAGCGCACTAAACAGCCGATAGTAATTTAGCTTTCCACCCAAAGCTGATTGAAGATGCGGACACCCACCAAAGAACTGCTTATCAGGTTCTGAATCAATGCCTTGCTCCTTTTCGGCTAAGACATCATACGGAGGATTCCCTATGACAGCATCAAAGCCAGCATCTTCCTGGCGATTGCCGTGTTCGTCATAGAAAATCTCAGGGAATTCTAATTCCCAGTGGAAGAAGCGTTTTCCCTTAGAACTTACCAGAGCCTTTTGAACGTATTTATTCTGTACGAGTTTATTCCACTCCGGGTCAGAGGACCTTAGGTTCTCGACTAATGTGTTATATCTATCCCATGTCACGTCGTTTCCGAAGAACGTACTCGTCCAAACATCCGCAAGTGTACGGAAGCGCTCCACGTCGTGCTCAAACTCCTTCTCCCATTTCTGCTTATTATGCACATCCTCCAGCGTCTCGGTAGGTAGTTTGGCAATAAGCGCCCGGTTCTGGAGCAAGTCGTATAGTTTCTGGTTAAATATAGTCTGGAAGAGGCCAAGTTGTATCGGGGCACGACTGAGGTCAACAGATTTTTTCTTCGCCTTGGCTTTTGGAATCTCATCAAGGTCAGATATTCTGGCACCTATCAAGCTATTGCCTACCCTTAGGTGATGGTTAAGGAAGGAAAGTGGCTTTGATTTAGCCATAGTAGTGAGCCAAAGCGTCAGCTTGGCAAGCTCAACGGCTAGGGGATTTAGGTCGATACCATAAATGCAACTCTCAACCACTCGACGGCGGTAGTAAGTTAATTCAGATTCTTCCGTAAGTTCCAGCGGTGATTCAATACATGGGTCAGTAGCAATCGCTTCCGCCAGGAAGTCCGTAGCCCGGGACAGAAAATGCCCGCTACCCATAGCCGGGTCAAGCACTTTTGTGAATAGATACGGGGTAAGCAGTCTTTCCTGCTCTTCGGATATTGCCCGGTCATATTTTTCTATTGGCTCCTGCGCCTTTTTCTGCTCTTTCAGATCTCGCCATTTTGCAATCTCTTTATCGACTTTCGGTTTCAGAGCCTTAACTTTCTCCTGCGCTTCTTTTACGAGTGGATCAAGGGTGTTCTCAACTATGTAGTTAACAATATACTCAGGCGTGTAATAGGAGCCGCTAGCCTTCCGCTCACCTTTATCGTTTACAAGGTAGAGTTCTCCCTTGTGAAAGGCTATTTTCTTTATTGACTGTTTGCTCGCTGGAGCATATTTGGTACTGCCTTTATCCTTGAGAATCACCAAATCATGCGGCGCTATTCGTGGTCTGAATTCAAGCAGCCCTTCATAGATACTCCCCAGGTGGCGTTCGCTCAGGGTATTGTAGTCAACAGCTACTTCACGCTTTAGTTTCTTATCAGTGATTCGTGCCAACTGGTGGATTGCCTTGACCAAATGCGAATCAGGAATGGCATGCGTCTCAAGGAAAGGGTGTTCCTGTGGATCAAAAAGTCCGCCGTTGTACTCCGGCACACCCAGCTTAAGGTCACCTCTATCAATGAGAGTAAACAGGGTCTTGAGTTGGTGGTAATACTGCGTAGAACCCGAACTCAGTTCATAGCCTTTTTTAAATACTTCGTCAATATCATGAGCCAATCTTCGCAGGCTGTAGTTATCGCGATAACTGGCATTCGCGGTCAGCGGCAGCAATTCCCTTGCTTCGGCGTAAAACACGAAGAGAAGCCGATAGAGAAGAGTCAGCGAGTTATCGTAGATGTCTTTTAAATTAGCATCATTAACTTTTCCATCTGTAAAATCGGCTACGAAACCACGGCACAGAAGTTCGACTACATCGTAAGCACGCTCTTTAATATCGGTTTCAAGCTCAACCGCGTATTCCTCACTACCTTCAAGAACCCGATCCAAGAACGACTGGCCATCTATTCGAAGCAAGGCCTCTTTACGGAAGAAGATATAGAAATACTTCAGAGCTTCTGCAGGCGCTTCTTCGAGGAGTTGCACAATGTCAACCTGATAGTAATTACCTAAAGGAAGGTGAGATTTAGTGCTGTATAACCGCCAAAGCCGACCATTAGTGAGAATGCCCCAGTTTTGCTTTGTGCCGGTTAAATATCCGGCTACCTGGAACGATGGATTCAAGTTTTTAAATGTGTCACGTTCATTTGTTTTGGCAAGATCAAGCTCGCGTTCCCAATATTTGGCGTCAGCAATACCGATACACTGTGTGTAATCATTACTCTCGATTTTGGTGTAAGCTTTATTTTTGGTTACTGTATCAGGGAACAGAGCATAGTCGGGGCGGTTTGTTTGTTGTCCTAGCTTTGTAGCAGCTTGAACGATGTAGTTATCAGTATAGCCAAGCAGATCAAGTAATGGCTTGATGAATTCGTCTTCCGTTTGCGCTTCATTAAGATGGGATAAAATAGACTTCTTAGCCTGATAAAGTGCTTGGAGTTCATTGCGGAAATTGTCCAGATTCTCATTGACATTCCATTCTTTCCACTCGGGCAGGCGCTCCTGTAGAAAGTGGTCAGAAAACAAGCCACGATTCTGGAACCAATTACTGGCTGGTGTTAATTCATTTTGCCTTTCGTCTAATTCTTCCTGCGTCATATAAGACTACTCACTGAGACCTAGAATGGCAATTGCCCGTTCTATAAACTTATCTGCCGAAGTGATAACCGCCTTCGCTCCTGCCTGGGAAAAATCAGATTCATAATCAGCCGCTTCACGGAGATTCATGGCATTAAGAAAGTCGCGGACCAATTGAGCATCCATCGTGTTCTTATCTACGAATAGGGCTCTCAAAGCTACCGCCAAACAGAAGTGACTTTTTTCTCGGTATCCTTCAGAGTAAATAAGGGCCCTGGCTGCATGGAACATGGCATAATAGGCTTGTATAGTCGACCATTTATAACGCTCATTTTCACATCCAGCTTTCGCATCAAATAAGTCACTCTGGGCAACTGAGATTTCTTTCCTGACCAGGTTCTTCCCCCTAGCGAAAGGAGTGATCCTCTTATTTTCAAGACACTGCTTAAATTCTGGATTCATTGGCGATCTTTTCCCACAGTTCTAATCCACGCTCAATTTCTTCCAAGAAAGTGCGCTCTGCTTCTCCACTCTCCAGTAGTTCCACGGGTGTTTTAATCACTGATTGAATATGAATATTCTCGTATCCCCGCGGGAATTTAAAATTATGAATAGTGTCAGCCACATTTTGCCTGTCGTTCGATACGACGAATAAATCTAAATCACTCTCGGAGGTGTCCATTCCCTGAGCGCAACTCCCATACAAGACCACACGGTTTGATATTCCTTTCAAGGTTTCTACCAGTGGCTCAATCAGCAATAGGTTTATAATTTTCTTAAGTTCTGTGATGGTAGCATTATTTGAGGCATCAATAGAATAAAAAAACATCTTCCCTTCTCTCCGACGTTTAACAACACCGGATGAAAATAATGCATTTAACGCCCGATTTGCTGAGCCAGCGGATATTTCGAGCCTGCGAGCTACTTCCCGTTCATAGAATTCCTGATCCGAAAACTTCGTAAGCAGGCTCAATACTTTCTGTGTATTCGTCGTGATTATATGCGGATGCATCACAATCATTGCTCCAAATATTGAATATATGCTCATTCTAATGAGCGATGGTCTGGAAGTCAAGAGTCTTAGTAACATTTTAGCGAAATGTTCAGTCACGATGCTCGCTTTCAGAACTGAGTGAACAATCCTTGCTTTTGTTCAACCAACTACGCTATTTTCAGGGATTATGCCGAAGCATATAGCTGATAGCTTCGTACCTGCTTTTTATCTGGAGCTTTGAATAGATGTTGTTGATATGGTTTTTAACCGTCTTCTCCTCGATGTTGAGAGTATCAGCGATTTCACGGTTTCCTTTACCCAGAGCGATGAGATTAAGGATTTCCTTTTCCCTGTCTGTCAGGGATTCCATGCTCTCCATCTCGGCAATATCATGAAAGCCGTTTATGTGTGACTGTATATTATCGAGCAGGGCTGATGATACTGGTGGTCTGGTCACCATCTCTCCGTTAGCAATAGCGCGTATAGCCTCCGCCAGTTCGTCTGGACTAAACCGCCCGTAGACCAGATACCCCTTGGCCCCGGCCAGTAAAGCACGCAGGAGGGTCGCCTGTTCTTCGACAACGGTAAGCATCAGCACCTTTGTTTCCGGCTTGAGCTTCATAATCTCCGCCGTAGCCACAATACCATCAGTGTCTGGCATGCGCACGTCCATCAAGATAACGTCGGCAAGATTGCTTTTTAACCACTCGACCGCTGCCCGGCCAGTGGAGGCTTCACCGAGTACGGCGATGTCGCTCTCCATCTCCAGGAAGCTGCGCAGCCCCCTTCTGGCAACGAAGTTATCATCAACTATGAGAATGTTTATCCGGCTCATCACTCATTACTTTCTTGTTTGACGGGTATTGAGAATTTCACGACAGTACCGGTACGGTCGCCGCTCAAGGAAAAGACTCCACCCAGAAGCTCTACCCTTTCTTTCATCCCCGCGATACCGAGCTTCCCTTCGGATACGAAGGATTGTAGCTCATCTGCATTACGCCCGATGCCGCGGCCATTATCGCGGATTTCTATGTTCAGTGCTTCGTGAGATATGTCCAAGTTAACCTGGACGCGGGAAGCACCCGCATGACGCTTGATGTTGGTCAATGCCTCAGACACGATATTTCTAAGCTGGCGGACAGTTTCCGGAGGTAGTGCTATGTCTTGCCCGAATAAATTGGATTCACCGGATATACCGGTGGTTTTACTCCACTCATCCAGCATCCTTGAGATTTGCGAGCCGATGTCTTCCTCCACGTTCTCGCTGCGGAGGTCGAAGATTACCTCTCGTATTTCACGGCTGGTGCGGGAGCAGACTTCCTCAATATACTGCGCGGTCTCTTTAGTGGAAGGCATCTTATTCCCGAGAGTTCGTGCCTCAAGAGAAAGCCCTTGTAGCGTCTTCAGCACTGTGTCGTGCAAATCGCGGGCAATCCGGTGCCTTTCCGAGAGCAGGGTATTTTCCTTGAGGTAAAGCTCGCTCTGCCGACGCTGCCTTCTGCCCTCGTGGACTATCATGCCTACCGCTACTGATACTATCGTCATGAGCGCCGTCCAGAAAGCATACCCGGAAGTGCTGAAGCGGACGCCGAAAGCAGCTTCGCGGTACAGGAAAGCGCCGTACAGTCCCAGGATAAAAACCAGGGCCATGCTCAGGCTGCCGGTAATCCCGAATCTTACCGCCGCTTCTAGGATGATATAGACGAACCCGGCATAGGCCGCCGTGTAAAAGTCGCGGATGAAGACGAGGATGATTCCCCAGGCGAGTAAAGTATCTATAGCAAGCATCGCCATGCCCAGCGCCCGCTGCGCACTGGGCTTTTTAATCCTGATATTGAGCAGGCAGGCAACGATATTGCAGAAGCCCAGTGCCACTCCCAAGGCTATCATCATGTCGGCCTGCGCAGGGTGATGCAGCCAGGCCATCAGAAAGACGATGGGTACCCAGATCCATCTTACGGCAATGAATATCCACTCCAGCCGCTTCAACTCGTGTAAATAGGGCTCCGGCTGGTCTGATTGTGCTGGGATGATGAGATAACTGCCCAAATCTCTAAGCCTCATAGCCTATCCTTCCCAGACTGGATTATACCATAGCATTATCGCAGGCTATTAACGCCGTTTCATGGGCCCATAGGCCCTGTTCAAGAAAGCTTTTTACGTTTAGGATATTCCATAGGAGGTAAACGTGCGAAGGATAAAAGGTCTGAAGTGGGGGGTGCTGCTAGGCTCTGTACCAATGACCTTGGCTTTTGGTATACAGCCATATTGGAGCGACAATCCTCCTGATTTTTTACCCCCACTTCTCCTCCTCTTATGGGGATTTGGGTTGCCAGTTATCGCAGGAATTGTTGCCGGAACGATTACAAGGGGCTCATGGCAAAAGAATGTCCTGTCGGGGGCACTCTGTGCGATACCGGCGACTGTGGTGTATTGGTATGTGCTGGATGTAGCCCATATCGGAGATGGGTTGATAACTCCTGTCGTGGCACTTTGGGCGGCTGGGTCAGGTTCAATCGGCGGCTTGGTTAGTTATGGGATTCAAAGCCTCAAGACCTGACATCAGCGAGATGTACCAGATATGGTATGACCGGAATCTCGAATTTCTTGAGGAACGCTACTTTATAGAGAGTTAGGATGTTGACTATCTGGCTCAAGGTGAGGGGGCTGCTCGATAAATATGAGATTTGCCAACCGCAAATGGTTTCGCTGGCTGGCGAGAGTCTTAATATATATAGCTTCTCTGATGCCCATATTCTTTAATATCTTTTACTTCCTTGTCATCAAAAATTTGGGGCCGGAACACTGGAAATTGGGAGAGAGCATAGGCTTCAGCGGCCCTCTTCTGGTTATTGCCATTATTGCCTCGATAGTACCCATCGCTGGTGGACCCATTGCCATTGCTTGGGCAACCTGGTGGCTTTTTGCATCAGTGAATGGTCTGGACGTAAACCAGACATTTGCTTTCCTCACCTACGGGACATTCCTCCTCGGCGGTATCCTGTGCACCCTGTGGGGCTTACAAAGACGAAGGGAGAAACATGGACAGGCATAAATACCTAATATTACCGCTGTTATTATTGACGATGCTTCTCGCTGCTGGCTGCACTGGGCCCGGATCCGAGGCAAAACCCGAGCCTTATGAATACACCCATATCACCGAGCTGAAGAAGTTCGAGATTTACGAAAACGAACGTATCGAGGACGCCGAAAGGTCGGTGGTGGCGACACTGGAACAACTGGGTTATGGTGACCTGGCGCTTGCCGGAGGGGAAGAAGCGGAGACACCCGTCATTGAGTTTACGCTTCCTGACGGCGCCACCCAGGGGCCGGATACCTGGTATATCATCAATTTCCACTTCCTCATCGAGTTCGAGGCAGACACCGGCGGCGGCTTCTGCAATGTCCGGGCGAAGCCGGGCGCCTCGGTGCAGTTCGAAACGCTGCGGGTAAACGATTCGCCTTACATTCGTATCCCCGGCAACGAACCCATCTCCTCGACGAGCATCAGAATGGAGGTGCGCTATTACAACTACATGCCCGAATCGGGCATCAGGCCGGGGGAGAACGAGATGGCGTTCAGCTTCAAAGAGTACCAGGGGGCACGGGTAAAAAGCGTGACCGTCTACAGCAATACCGCCATCGAGACCACCGCCTTATCCCCCCGGTCAGCGGAGGCATCGTCCCCAGCTCCCGAGGGATACGAGCCTTTTTACGGCGTCTCACCGGAGCTGACGGAACGGCTGGAGCGGATATGCCTTGCCGACCCCGCGATACAGGGGCTGATTGAGGGCAGGGAGTATAGTTTTACGGTTGACGGGCATACCGTGGCGGGCAAGGACTACAACCTGGCCGTGGGGGTGCGGCTGGAAGATGACATCGGCAGCGAGCGGTTCCAGGAATGGATGGATGGCGGCCGGCAGGACTCAGATATCATCCGGGAGTATGTCGGCGTCCTCAACATCGGCTACAATGAAAAGTATCACATCACTATTGACATTGAAAGAGAAATGGTCAGCGAATTGCTTGAAGAAGAAAGTGCCGGACCGGGCATACCCGAAGTCACGGCGGAGGAAAAACAGCGCGCCGTTACCATCTCCCTGGCCGATACCACCTTACAGCAAATCCTCGCCGGCAAGGAATATCAGATAGCGCCGGAGGGTATCGGCGTCTGGCACGAAGGCGAAACCAAGCTCGGCGCCGCTTTCGAAATCCAATTTGACCAGCCGTATCAGATAGCCTCTGAATTACCCCGGTACCAGAACGATACTTACTACTACTCCGGGGAAGCCGAAAGACTCATGATCAGCGTCCTTCTGGAGGAAAATCGGGTAGCTACTATTATCGCTATTTCACCACCCCCGCCGGTGAATTAGATAGGTGAACAGGAGGTTCCCAATGAAACTACGTAAAAGCTTAACCTTGATTATGGCGATTATCTTGCTCACCTTTCCCATTACTGGTTGCCATAGTGAGGCCGTGCCTGAAGTTTCCCCGGCAAGGCTGGCCTGCATCGAGATGATGCAGGAAGTGCCCGTCTACTACGAGGACTTCCAGTTCTGGGATGTCGGCATGCTTCGGGAAGACACCGACCTCGCCGAGATGTACCAGGTGTGGTACGGGCGCAAGGTGGAATTTCTGGAAGAGCGTTACGGCATACCAAGTACGAGTATCGATTACCTGGCGCAGGGCGAAGGACTGCTCGATATAATCAAAGTTGATTACGATGTCGGGGCGCTCCGTGAGAAGATAGCCGCCGATTTCTACCCTGATACGAACTATGAGGATAGCGAGGTATGGAAGAGCGAACCGAGCCATGACCCCCAGGATGTTACGGGCGGCTGGGTGCTGGCCGAAGGTATGCTAGTGAGGGGTGCCAACACCAGCAACGTGGACGACTATCTCCGCGTCATCGGCGGCGGTGAGCTCTCCATGTACGACAGGAATGCCGCCGAATTGCTGGAGAGGCTACCGAAAGGAGTCATGACAAGAATCAGCCGCTCGCCTTATCCCGAAGGTATTATCGTTTCCGGTATGTCCGTCGAGAAAGAGGCAAACAACACCCTCAGGTGGACTAACGTTTATAAATTCGAGAGTGTAGAGGCCACCGGAAGTCAAGAAGTCGATGAATATTTCCAAAAGATTGAAGAGGATTTTACCAAAGCTCAGGCCAAGTTGACCCAACGCGATGAATCTTCCCCTCTCCATGATTTCAGCCTGGAGCGTGAGGGGGAATTCATACAGTGGAACATGTCGATAGAAACAAAATACATGATAGCCATGCTTTTCTACGGGTAGAAGAACCTCGGCTTCTTGTTTAGCTTCTAGAACCGTTGCTACTGATGATTCAGTCGGCACAGACGAGTTTGACTCTATCCTGTCATTACCATAAAGTGACGATGTGGCCGGTTATTCCACGGCTTAAAGAAAAATCCCCCTTTTCTCAATATCCTGTCCGGTTTTGGCCCGCTCGTGCATTATAACTATTAGAGGGATGAAAGGAGCTTCGGTTATTGGAGGAAGCAAGGGTAATAGCCCTGGTTCGTGCCGGTGAGGCTGATGCCTTTGCGGAAATCATCGAACATTACCAGGCTGCTATCATCCGATATCTCTACCGCCTGACGGGAGATTGCGAGATGGCCAAAGACCTTGCCCAGGATACCTTCATCCAGGCTTACAAGGGTATTCTGAAGACCGACGCCGAACTTTCGTTCAAAGCGTGGCTTTACCGCATCGCCACCAACAACGCCTGGCAGCACCGGCGCCGGAAGAAACTACTGTCTTTCATTCCTTTCACTTCAAAAGAAGAGGATATTCCCGATTCGGTAAACCAGTCCGACTGTCCGGGTGAAACGCTTGCTATAAACGAGGCTTTACTAAAGATACCTGAAGAAAAGAGGGCATGCCTAGTGCTTCACTTCGTGGAGGGGTTCAAATACCGGGAAATCGCCGAGACACTGGGCTGTTCGGAGGAAGCCGTGCGCAAGCGCGTGGCCAGGGGCAAGAAGCTGTTCATCAGCCTGTACGATAGGGAAGGAGGTGGGGTATGAATTGTAAAGATTTAGAAGTATTATTATCGGCTTATGCCGACGGTGAGCTTTCCCGCACGCAGCGGGAGTTTATCGAGGAGCACCTGTCCGGTTGCGCCGGCTGCCGGGAGACCCTGGTGAAATTCGAGGCGGCCGGTCGTCAATTATCTTCGCTCAGAGAAGTACCGGCGGCATCTGATATTAGTAAAAGCACGCTATCCAAAATCAAAGCAGCTGATGTAAACACGCAAAAAGACGGGCGGCGCTGGCTGCGTCCGGTTACAGCGACGGCTGCCATTGTAGCTGTTATTGCCGTTATGCTGGTAGCCCAGCCCTGGGGCATGGAATCACAGGATGCGATGGCGGCATCCATTGTGCGCAATAGCCCCGAAGTCCAGGCGATGCTGGACGGCGAAGAAATAGAAGAGATTGAGGTAACGACCAAGATTGTTGATGAAGAAAACAATGTGCTGATGATACTGATTAAAACCGAAGAGAGAGCCATTACCGCACAGGTTAATCTGGATACGAAGCAGGTTACCGAGATAATCCGGGTAGATGTTCCCGTTTTTCAGCCGGGCGATGAGCATAAGGCTATTGACATCGCCAAAGCTGACCCCAGGGTCCAGGAGCTTCTGGCACAGGGGGGCGTTATCAGCGAAGCACAGGTCTTTCTCTCTATAGATATCGAACAGGTTACCGGCCCCGATGGGGTCACACGCAAGGAGGGAACGGTCATCCCGGCTGGTTCGCTAACCATTGAAGAAGGCAAATATGACTGGAACATATCTGTCAACCTCCAGAAAGGAACGGTAGCCAGTATCGGCCGGTCGCAGCCGTCATCTGCCATGATAGTCGTGAATATCAGCCGGTTCGTAACCAGATTCGTAGCTCCGGTATTGCTGATTCTCAGCATCTTACTGATACTGGGGCTGTCTTATAACCACAGAACGGCAAAAAAGGCAGCGGGCACGGCGGCGCTGGTGCTGGGTATCATCGGCCTGTTTATGGCTTTATACAGCCTGTCATCTATCTGGTGGCGGCAGGTTTTATCGGCCGGCATTCCGGCGATGGGGCTTATCATCGGGATAACCGGTATCAGACAGGGGCATGGCAAGCGATGGCTTTCCATTACCGGGGTAGTCTTTTCTTCGCTGGCGCTGTTGCTGGTCTTTTTCAACGAGATTATGGTATCCCGCAGCAGTATGCCTGAAGATAATAATATCGCCGCCGTAATCGGCATGGCTGTCGTTATCGCCGGTATCATAGCTTACGCATTCAAGGAGCAAATTATGACATTAAGTGTATCAGGAAAGTGGCTGAGGCCGGCTCTGGTTGCCCTGGCAGCGGTGGTTGTTCTTATCGTGGTGCTGGTGCAGCCGTGGAGCGGTGGCTCGCTGGAACCCCAGAGCGTACTGGCGAAAACATACACGGCAACGGAAGGGCTGCTATCATACCGGGCGACCATGTCCTCTAATGTCGGTACTTCTGACGCTGTTATAGAGTTTGTTTCCCCGGACCGCTTCCATGCCAGGCTGACAGCAGGTGGAGAAACGGATGAATTCATTGTCATCGGCGACAGGCAGTACGTGAAGAGTGGTGATATGTCCAAGAACATGATAATCGCCTTCTCAAATTCAGCCTCTATTATGCTCAGCAAGGAAGCGACTCTGAAATTAATCGATTCGCTTACCGACCTTGAGACACTGCCGAATGAGAAGATTAAGGGTGTAGACAGCTTTCACTACAAGGGGCGCTTCGATACGGAAAGGATGATTGAGGAAGAAAAAGCCAGGCTGGCTGATATGCAGCCGCGCATGGATGCTGATGATTACGAAAGAATGATGGAAGGGCTGGAAAATTCTCTTAATATCAACATGGAGATAGAACTCTGGATAGGCAAGGACGACAACCTGATACGGCAGATAGTCCAGACCACGCAGTATCCGGATGATGAGGGCAAGTCACAGACTACAAGCGCCACGATGACGTTCTATGACTTCAACGAGCCTATCATTATCGAGCCGCCGCTGGATGCGGACGGCGAGCTACTGGAAGGGTGGCAATTAGCAGGCAGCATCACGCCGGATGCAGCGCAGCCGGTCTTCAGCCGGAATTTCAGCTCATCCATCGGCGCGCAGGAAGGGTATGACGACTATGCGCATCAGGAAGTGGAGTATTCTATCACCATCACCAATAACAGTATCGAAACGGTAAAAGACGTGCGCATCACCATCGCTACCATGCTAACTGATGCCGCAGTGAAATCGGCAAAAGTAGAGGCAGCGCCGGAGACACCGGCTGACACCATTGCCCCTGATGAAAGCCGGACATATCATGCCCGCTGCCCGTTTGATGCGACCGGCCTGACTAAGGATGAAATCATTGAGTTGCATGACATGGCGACAATTCTCGTTCATTTCACCACCGAAGACGGCCGGGAGCTAACGGAACTGCTCTACCCCGATGCGCCTTATCCCACCAAAACACCGCCTGACAATCCACCTGGAGGTTAAAGCTAACTTTTAGTCAGGTACGACGTTATAGGAAGACGGGAGAGGTTTTAAGCATCTTATAATAGGTGCTTGAACCTTTTTGCCCGGAATTGCCTATATCTAATATAGGCAGGACATAAAGACCTGTTAACAGAAACTATTAAAGGAGGCTATTATGAAGAAAGGAATCATCGTAACACTTGGTTTATTGCTGGCGGTGGTATTGCTAACCGCTAGTATTACGGGCTGTAGTGATAATAGCCCGGCGGATTCCCCATTGCCACCGGACGGCCCGGCGGAAACCTCGCCACCAGCGGTTGCCCCACCAGCCCCAGCGGCACCTTCTGAGGTAAACGTGTCCCTGAATACCCAGACGGAAGGTATCTGGGTTAGCGGTACCGGCAGAATCGCCGTCAATCCGGACATCGCTATACTGAGACTGGGTATCGAGGCACAGGAGGTAAGTGTTGCCGAGGCCCAGGACAGCTCTTCGGCAGCTATGGAGAAGGTGATGACGGCGCTTTCCGACAGCGGTGTAGAAGAGAAGGATGTCCAGACGCAGGACTTCCGCATCCGCCAGAGAACACGCTGGGACGATGAACAGCAGCAGGAAGTTGTTATCGGCTACCGGGTGACCAACGACGTGGTTGCCAAGATACGGGATATGGAGAAAATCGGCGATATCATTGACGCCGTGGTGGCGGCGGGCGGCGACTATACGCGCATTGACGACCTGAATTTCTCAGTTGAAGACCCTTCGGCCTATTACGATGAAGCCAGGGAAAAGGCCATTGACGATGCGAAAGGCAGAGCGGAGAAAATAGCCGACCTCGCCGGCGTGAAGCTGGGTGATCCAACCTATATCAACGAGAGCGCTTCCACTCCTTACCTTGGCGGCGGCATGGGCTACGAGATGGCGGCACCCACCCCCGCTCCTGCCCCGACGATTATCGTCCAGACAGCACTGCCTATCAGTCTTGGAGAGGTTGAGATAACGGTAAATATACAGGTAGCCTACGGTATAACGAAAGTGGTTCTTAGTAGTTCCTCATATTATGTTCCTCCAACGAGTGAAGGCAAAGTCTATATTGAGGGCGATAATAAGCCAGAGTAAAAAAGTATCCCTAGTGATAGACTTCGGGCAGAGCCGGCCCCATCCTGTCTGGCATCATAATGGCTCTGCCCGGAGCTTTTCATAGTTGACAATATTAATAGAATTAACGAAATATTAATATTTGCATTGTATTGTTACTTTATACTTAGGGGGTCACTGCGCATGTAGTCTAAGGGTGTGGAGGGATATGAACTTTTCTCATCCTAATGGACTATATAGTTAAAGGGTCAGATGCCAGACTTAATTGAAAAATGGCAAACAGGTGATATAGGTGCCTTTGAAACGTTGTTCCGGCAGTATGAGAAGCTGGTCTATCGAACGGCTTACCTCATCACCGGCAATAAAGAGGCAGCCGAAAACACCCTGCAGGAGGTATTTATCTCCGTTTGGAAGTCCCGGCACACTTATGACCCGAATAAAGGCAAGCTTACTACCTGGCTGCATCGCATCACCATCAACGAATGCTCACGAAAAAAGTCCGGGAAAGCATCAACCATCATCTCACTTGAGGAAAAGGGGATTGATCCGCCGGAAATGAAGCGTACAGCCCAGCCGGAGGAAATTGCCATAACCAGGATGGAATATGACAGCCTTCTTAAGGCCTTGGAGGCACTGGACACGAAGCACCGCTCGGTGCTGGTTCTGAGATATTTCAATGACCTGTCCTACCAGGAGATTGCGGAGGCGCTGGAGATACCGATGGGCACGGTGAAGTCCAGGCTTAACCAGTCGTTAAAGTATCTTAAGGAACAAATGAAACTGGAGGGTGGTGAGGTATCGGCGACATGAACTGCAAGGAGATATGCGAACTCTTAACTGCCTATCTTGACGGCGAAGTTACACCGCAAGAAAGGGTATATGTTGAGGCCCACTTGCCCGGCTGCCCGCAGTGCCATGCCGAGCTTGAGGCGTTTTCAGCCATGCGGGAGAATTTGTGCGGTGCTCTCACAGCTATGGCTGATGAAGCTGTACCTTCACCCCAGCTCTGGGATAAGATACGAGACCGACTGGAAACTAGAGAAAGCCGAGGAGGATTCTGGTCAAGTTTCACGCTTGGTCGTGTGGCTACTACCGCGGCAGCAGTAGTGGTTCTGGTCATCGCTGTCATTATCTGGCAGTTCGGTGGAGTTGGCCAGGCACCACCTCCAGCTCCCGCACCTGCACCCGCTCCTGCCTCTGCTCCGGCACCGACAGCGCCACCTATCGAGATACCACAAGTACCACCGCCGGTGATTGAAATACCACCTCCATCCCCGTTAACCCCGTTGCCGACACCCACGCCGTCCCCCGCACCACCACCCATGCCAGCACCAGCGCCACCGTTTGAGGTAAGGGTAGTTCCAGAAGAGGCTTATTATCTGCCGGGAGAAATAGTTGAGGTCAAGTTATCATTGAGTAATGTATCTTCCGAGCCTATTACAGTAGAGCCCTATCCTTCGGAAATACAGGTCACTTCGACCTCGGGGAGGGTATGGTACACCACCTCTGATCCCGGAAGGGCATCGGCGGTGTTGATCCCCGGACATGAGAGAGGTCTTGTCTTCACCTGGGACCAGAAGGACCAAGAAGATAACCAGGTACCTCCGGGATGGTACAATATCACCTTTAAAGATATAAATGCCATCCAGGGGGACTCGCGATATGGCATAAACCCAACAGCCAGAATACTGATTCAATACCCGCAGGGGGCTATGGAGAAGAGCCTCAACATTAATCAATCTCAGGAAGTAAATGATATTACAGTTACCCTGGAGCGGGTCGAGCTAAGCTCCACGGGGATGATTGTCTATGCCTTCAGTACACCGCCGGGTTACAATTCACCTCAAGGCATCCTACCCACGTCCCGGTTAATGGTAGCCTCAGCCGAGTATAGCGTTGATGGCAACGATGTAAAAGAGGCAGGCTTTGCAGGATTCCGATTTCTTGAGGACGGTACGAGGTATACTTGGAAGGCTCTCGACCCGGTACCCACCGACGCGAAAGAATTGACTTTCAGGATAATAATGAGGTGGGAAGACAAGCCCGAAGAACTACTTGGCCCCTGGGAGTTCAAAGTGGCTCTTCAATAGGCGGGAGGAAATAATAACATGAAAATACAGAAATTAGTAATAGGGATTTTGCTGGTAACTTCCGTATTATTGAGTGTCTCTTGCGCAAAGGAGATAGGCTCTCCCTTGCCGGAAACCTCAACTGTCGACGAGGCACCCATTGTTGTTCCTGCGCCAACTCCACCCCCTGACAGGGCTGAACTTCCGGGGCTAACACCGCCGACTGGGCGAGAAAATGTCTATTCCGTACAGATAGAACTCGTGCCATCCAAACTGGTTTACATGCCGGAAGAGCAGATTCAGATGGAACTGGTATTGACCAATGCCTCCCAGGGAGAGGTAGAACCGGTTATTGTCAGCCAGCTTCCGCCAATTGTAAACCTGACTAAGGCCGGGGTATTCACCGGCCCGGCTGTGCCGCCAGGTTTAATTTTGCCGGATACAGAATCCGGTGAGTCAGCGCCGGTAAAGACTTTCCCCGCCGGCACCGGTGAAGAAACGCTGGCTAAGGGTGAGGGAATAACTTATAGCCTGACCTGGAATCAGAAGGATAGAGACGGGAATCAGGTTTCGCCGGGCTGGTATTATTATGAGTCCAGTTATAATTATCATCCGGAATCATCAGAGGATAGCACCACTTCTGGGGTCAGGAAGAGGGCATTTCTTATTCAATACCCACAGGGAGCAATGGTAAAAACCATTGAAGTGAACCAGTCTGAGACGATAACCGGACTGCCTTTAACAGTAAATGATGAGACAAAGCTGGTCGATGTGGTCATCAATTTGCAGCACGTTGAGCTCAACGAAATGGGCGCTACTTTCTACGCAACCATGACCTCACCAAATAATTCGGTATCTAGTTACAACAATCCGGAGTGGTTGGGGCATGTTCCCCTGAGTGCTCAATATGTGATAGATGGCGCGGTTAAAGAAGCCAGGGCTCCAAGCAGTCAGTTTTTAGACAGCGGGATCGAGTTCAGGTGGGGAGCATCGCCGGATGATGATAATTACCTTGACCCTTTACCAGCAGATGCGAAACAACTTACCTTTGTGATACCTAAAATCAGGCCTGACTGGGAAGGCCCGTGGGAGTTCAGGGTGCCGCTGGAGTAGTGCAAGAGGTGTGAAATGAAAAAGATTATCGGTCTTTTTGTTATGATTCTAGCAGCTATACTGCTAATAATCTCGGTGGCGGGATGTCAGCAGAAAATACAAACAGCTCCATCCCCATCACCAACAGCACATCCGTCGCCGGCACCAAGGCTGGCCAAGTATATCAGGATGGAAGCTGTCTTTGATAAAGACGACTACCCACCCAAAGAAGAAATAAGCATAGAATTATCCTTTACCAATATTACCTCCGAGCCTTACGAAATATCACCTTTTCCCCCATTAGTCGAGGTAAGGGCGGATGGTAAGCGTGACAATGTAGTCCGTACCTTTGCCGCCGGGTCAGGTAACATTACAGTACAGCCAGAAGAGACCACCGAACACACACTTGTCTGGGACCAGCAGGACGAGCAGGGTCAACAGGTAACTTATGGCTACTACGATTTTTATGTCCCGGACGGCGGCACCCTGGAGGACAAAGCAATCGTCGGCGGGATACACGTTTTACCTCCCGAGGGCATCATCGAGAAGCCCATCAATGTAGGCAAGTCGCAGACGGTTAATGGCATCACTGTTACCCTGAACCGCGTGGAACTGACCGCCAGTGGCCCCCGCTTCTATGCTTTCAGTGCTGACTTTGGCCAACTTACTACCCCAGACGAAATGCCGCCAGCCCCATATGCTGAGTATTACCTTGACAATGGCACTGTGAGAGAAGAGGACAAAGTAAACATTATTGGTGGCGGGAGCAACCTTGAGGGGCAGGAATATGTCTGGATGATGTCAATGCCCGTGCCGAAAGGCACCAAAGAGTTAACGTTCATCATAACTGAGTTTGGTGGGCAAGAAGGCCTCTGGGAGTTTAAGATACCGCTGGATTAGCGCCGGAGGGAAAAGATGAAGAAGTTTATTATTGTGGTAATATCATTGATGTTACTCGTTCTCTGTGGATGCCCATCCCCTGAGGCTGGCCCTACCTCAAATACGTCATCCCCTCAGCCTGTGACGAGTATCCCAGAAGCCCCGGTTCGCACACTTTCACCCGGCGTAGTAGCCAGTTACGATTTTGGAGAAAGGGCTATAATGGCAAGCATTCAAGAAGAAATTGCCGGAGAAAGCTATCTTTTCCTGGGTACATACCTTGAGGCAGAACAGAATGAGTATACGCTGCAAATTTTATCCCTTTCCGAACCGGAAAAACCCATGGAAGTAGGGAGTCTGTTTCTTGAATCACCAGAGAATAATATTTTCAGTATTACTCTCTCCAGCACAGTGCTCATTGTTTCCACTTTAAATGAGCTATGGCTGGTGGATGTTTCCATACCGGAAAAGCCGACACTGCTTTCTCGAATGAATTATGATTTTCCAATGGTGTGGCCAGTTATTATCGGCGATACTGCTTACTGTAATACCGGCACGAAGCATATCTCTGCCGTTGACATCTCGGATGCCACGCAGCCCAAGGATTTAGGCTTCGTATATGAGGAGTCTGAAGGGGGTATACTCAAAAGCTACGGTTCGTTTTTGTACGGATTATCAAAGGAAGGTCTGCATATTTACGAAAGCTCATCACGGCCTTTACAGGAAATCGGCTTTTATGCAGACCCTACCGGCATTGAAGAAGAAGTAACCGCCGGGATGGACACTGAACATAGAGAAAAATTGGAAAAGAACAGATTTATGTGGGTTGAAGCAGCAGGGAATTATGTTTATCTTGCCTGCGGCTTTTCCGGCCTGCGCGTGATTGACGTAGCCGACCCGTCACAACCGAAGGAAGTGGCGCATCTTGATTTCAATGGCACATTAGATTGGCTTGATATTTCCGGCTCGTACGCCTATGTATTCAATACGAGCAGAGAGCTAAGGAAAGAAAAGGATGTCGTTGAGGTATTGATTGTAGATATCTCAGAACCTGAGACTCCAAGGGTAGCAGATTCCATACTATTGCCTGAAAATTGGGATAGGTACCCTGTTGTCACCGGTGACTATATTTACTACTTTTTTAATATTTACGGAGGTCGGGACACTCCTACCACTTTCTCTATGCAGATAATAGATATTCATGCGGGTTTTGCTTCGGTGACAGAGGATAATTCAATCGAAACAGTCAATCCAGTCAATCGTGGTTCAGTATGGTCTGCTGTCGAACGAACCCTAGGATCGTATGATGAATCGAATCCTGTGAAAGACGACTTGATAAAAAGAGGGCTAGTCAGTTTGGGGAAACAAAGAGGACACATAGACGTCGAGAAAATCTTGGAGTTGGTCAGGGAAGAGGTCTATGTAATAGATGAGCAAGGGTACTTACAGTTCGAGCCTGCTTACACACCTCAATAGCGAACCTCTAGAGACACGGAGGCAGGGGGTAAAAATGAAAAAGCTGTCTATTCTATCAGTTCTATTTATAGTATTACTGACATCTTCCTGCCAGTACATTACGGGGGAGGCACTGGAGCCAGTGCAGACACCCATACCTAGCTCAAATTCGGATCCATCAAAGCCTCCTGTACTCATCCCTATGCCGGGCCCAGACCAGTCTCAGGTTCCCAATGCCAATCCCATGCCGAGTCCAGACTCGTCACAGATTCCGGATCATACTCCCATGCCGGGGCCGGAATCTCAACTTCCGTTTGAAGCAGGTATATCGGTTAAAGAGTGCAATCTCCCCAGGGAGGATGTTTTGTACGGGATAGGGATTACTAATTTATCCTCCGGCACGATTACCATAGACCCCTTTCCTCCGGCCATGTGGATAAAGCCGCTGGGTCAAGATGAAGCTATATATTCGTCTGCCGCCGGTAATCGGACTCGTGATATCGGGACTGATTATCCTGATTCCTGGTACCACACCAAAGGTTTCTGGGATCAGAAGGATGACAACGGAGAGCAGGTGGCTCCCGGCTGGTATGAGATAGGCTACGAATACGTGATTATCGAGCAAAACACTTCGAAAAGATACACGGCGAACCCTATAGCGAAGTTCCAGATTGTGCATCCTGACAGCGCTATGAACAAAGACCTGGACGTAAACCAGTCCGTAACGGCGGAGGGAATCACGGTTACCCTGGAGCGCATCGAACTGAACGCAGTAAAAGTGACGGTCTATGCATTCACAACACCGCCGGGCTACAGTTTACCCGAAGAACATCCACCTTATGAGTTTGAATCTCTTATGACGAACTCGGCGGCGGAATACAGTGTGGACGGTGGCACTATTAAGCATTTAAGGGCAGGCGGGGGCAAGGCTGATGCTGCGGGGATAACTCTTACCTGGGATGAAATTGACCCCATTCCCGTCGATGCCAAGGAGCTTACCTTCACCATAACTCAACTCGGGGATTGGGAAGGCCGCTGGGAGTTCAGGATACCGTTGGAGTAGTGAGGGAGGCGTGAAATGAATAAGCTAATCAATATCATGGTATTATTGCTGCTGATGGTTGTCGTAGTCGCCGGATGCCAGCCGCAAACAGTAGACAACCAGGAAACACAGCTTCCATCCCAACCCTCTGATGTATCCGAACCGCCACAAGCAGAGAGAGCTACAGGACCGCTCACCTTAGAGATTACATCGCCGGCGGAAGGCAGGGAGACCTCCTGGGGATTCACCAAGGTGCGTGGTACGGTTTCCCCGACGGGTGCTGTGGTGAGCATCGATAACGAGGGATATGCCAGGGTAGAGACAGACGGCAGTTTCGAGAGCGACTACATCGTGCTCGACGAGGGTAAGAACGAAATCCGTGTCACGGCTACCACCGGCAGGGAAGAAGTCACCAGAACGGTTACCGTGAATTACGACCTTGACCTGCACGTTAGCATCAGTCTGAATCTGGAATCGGGCAAGGACTGGTTTACGGAATCATCGGTGAGGATAGGTGGCCGCGTTTCCGATCCCCATGCCGAGGTCACCATTAACGGACAGAAGGCTGAGGTGAGTAATGACGGCTACATTCTCGCTATTATTGAACTGGCGGAGGGTACGAACACCCTGACAGCCATTGCCAGGATGGGCGACCAGACCGACACCGACACCCGGGAAGCTATTTATGTGCCGCCGGCGCCACTGGCCATCGAAATAACGGCACCGGATGACGGTTTTACATCAAAGCTGGACATGGTAAAGATAACCGGCACCGTCTCCGACCCGGAGGCCCATGTCGTTATCATCAATACCTCAATCGCCGGAAGCAAATCTTCTGTTCCTTTCCCTTTCGTGCTTGCCCGGATTACCGCGACTGGCGCTTTTTATGCCTATGTTCCCCTTGAAAAGGGTGACAATCGGATTGAAGCCTCTACCCTCAGGGGCAGCGACCGCACCACTGATACTATCGATATTAAATATCATCCACCTATTATCAGCCTAGCTGCCGAACCGGAGCTTATAATAACGTCTCCCCAGAACAACGCAGAGTACAGGATGAACGTACTCCCGGTGACCGGCACGGTTGACGACTCTGGCGCCACGGTACTGATAAATGGCATTGAGGCTTTAGTGGCAACCGACGGCAGCTTCCAGGGCTACGTTGTGCTTGACCACGCCTTACTCACCGAGACAGGCGAAAATATCATAGAGGTTACTGCCATCAATGACGAGGCGAAGACAGTCCGGACTATCACCGTTACGTTCGTGCCGCCGCTGGTTGTCTCCCGACTGGATGCCGAAACCGAGCCGGGCGTCGACCACACTAAAGAGCCGATATCTGTGACAGGCATGGTTAACAATCCGGAGGCAAGCGTTACCATCAACGGCAAGGCTGTGTCGGTAACTCAGGACGGCCTGTTCAAGGCGCAGGTGTTGCTCAATGAAGGCTCCAGCCAGATAAAGGCGATAGCGACGCTGGGTAACGAGCGCGATGAGGTTTATTTAGCGTTTATGGTGGAAAACGGATATCCCAACCCGGTGCCCGGCTACTCCCACTTTTTCATGTCGCGCCTGACATACGAACATGAAATAAAACTGAAGGCCGGCGAGACTTACCGGCTTCCCGTTACTCTGGAAACAAGAAAGGATGGCCCCGGCAGCTTCTCCGATTATCTTGTTCATGTCGACAGGGAATACGGAGAGATGCCGCTCCCCTGGCCGGAAGGACTGGACGCTTACCTTGAGCCGCCCGAATTCATGGCCTACCCCAATGCCACCTACAATTTTGACCTTGTCATCAGCACAAGACCGGAGCTTGATACCGATATTTATTACTTGCACTTTTACCACATTTTCGAAAACAGTGGGTACGGCAGCGGCTGGTTGGAGGTAACGGTAGAATAGAATCGTGGCCGGACATTCAGGCAAGGTAAAGGAGGGTATTAATATGAAAACCCTGAATAGAATAGCCAAACCCTGTGGGGTAATTGGTAGTGTATGGGCTGTCTTACTTGCCATTATCCTGTCTTTAATAGCCCCAACACGCATGGTTACGAATGCGATTACTATGGAACCCGACCAATATGTTACCAACACAATCGAGTCCATAGCCTGGGGTACTGTGATAATTATCATAATCATGGTACTTTTAGGAATTCTGGGATTGCTAGGCTTGATATTGAGCAAAAGAATCCCCCGCACGAGCCGAATATTCATCTGGATAAGTAGCCTGGGAATACTGGTGTTGAGCCTTGCTCTCATGTTTATATTTCTTAGCCCGTCTGGATTGATGTTATTCCCCGCTGCTATATTGCTGATACTGGCGGCAATCGGCATGAGAGGGACAGGAATAGCACCATTGCAGGAGGTAACATGAAAAAGATTATAGTTATATTCACTATAATCCTGATTATTGTATTGGTAATAACTTCAATAGTGGGATGCAGGCAAAAACCTGAACCTAGCCCGCCCCCACCCACATCAACTCCCTTGGTAACAGCCAAACCCGCCGCCGTTTCTGATGAGGAAGACTGGACGAGGCCTGAATACTTCGTGCCGAACGCAGAGACTATCGTCATCGGACGGGTGACCGGGGGGCTGCCTATCATTGAGGAGGGGAAGAGCGTCTACCGGGACTGGGTTTTTGAAGTAGAAAGCTATGTATTCAATACCCTGCCCGAAACCAGCCTTAAAGTGCGCATCCTTGAACAGTCGGGCAAGATGCCGGTCAAAGGAGTGCACCTTGCTGAAGGCGAACACCTGCTTCTTTTCTTAAATTCGGAGGATGACCATTTCATCATGCTCGGCGGTCTGATGGGAGCCAAGTATATCATTGATGATGGCAGAGTCCGTTACGGCATGATTGGTTCGTCCCCCTGGGAACCCCTTGATGGAGCCGTTGCCAGGATAAAGGCGATTGCGGAGACCTGGGCCGATGAGGAGCTCACCCCGGAACGTGAGGCTGAGCTTATCGGGATAGCCATGGATCATCCCGGAATCAGCGAATACCTCACTGACAAGACCTATAAGACCCAGGTGGGACCTTACACACGCGGGGTGGAACCCCGCGTAATACGCTACCTGGTATCTTTTATCCTCAGGGGAGAAGACCAGATTAACCAGGACTTGCGGCTGGTAGTCAATGCTACCGAACAAAGAGTTGAGGATATAATCTTTACCGTAATCGAGCACAAACTTACCGAGGAGGAAAAAAACCGAGCCTTGCAGATAGCCCTGGCTGACGAGTCGGTCAAGGAAGTGATGGGTGGCCAGAATTATAAAGAATCCCCCGGCATCATCAGGGACGGCTGGCAGGGAACCCTTGATGGGAAGGTTCACTTTTATATCTTCCCCAGGGTGGAGCTGCTGCTCCAGCCGACCGTCTCTGACATTCTGGAGATTTATGTAGACCTGAATCAAAATAAGGTGGTAAAGATATTCACCGAATCGCACCTTTCCCCGATGCCGTTGCAGAGCTCGGAAACAGACCGCGACTTTACGCTGACGATTGAGATTCCCGAGACAGACTACGAGGTAGGTAAAACTGCCGAAGCCACTCTGACCATGAGCTACCACGGGGACGTGCCGGTAGAGATAACCGCACCCGGCAGCCAGTATCTTAACCTCACTATCAGGGATGGTCAGGGAAACATCATCTATAACTGGGAGAGGCATGAATTCGGTCCACCGCCGCCGGCGCTTGACTGGTATAAAGAGACGATACAACCCGGGCAGACAATAACCAAACGCCTCGAATTCAGTGTGCCACAGGCAGGCACATTCTATCTTAAAGGCAGGAATTTCGGCGGCTGGGACTACGGGCAGGGTTTGGTAGAGTATCCCGATGGACATGGCCATGGGCTGTATATGGATACGCCGTTTATTCTTATAACGGCACATTAAGTATTCAAAGTATTAAAGAGGTGACCGTCATGACAGGTAAGTTAAAACTCTATGTAGGTCTGTTAGTTCTGGGGCTGGTGGTGATTGGGGGTGGAATCTAGTTGCTGGCAAACTAATGCTAGCCGGAGGTGAATAATGAGAAAGCGATCATATATCGCGGCGATATCTCTTGCTGTTATCCTGCTGGCAGTTTTGATATTCAGCACCGGCTGTGGCTGTCTGCAGCAAGCCTGTCAGCCATACGGCCCTCGGGTAACTGGTGATGATGACGGTGGCGCAATAGCCGTCTATGAAGACATTAAAAGTAACAATCAGCATGATTTCTATGTCCAGAAAATCAGCCCAGAGGGAGAAGTTCTATGGGGAGAGAAAGGAGTACTCGTCGGCAGTGCCTACAAGCAGTGCGATAGCTTTCATGAACTACATATTGTGAGCGACGGCTCCGGGGGAGCCATTGTGACCTGGGGCGGGTATCCATCCGAACCGGACTGGGAACTGCCCCCGGGACAGCGCCCTATAGAATACTTAACGCACGTCACCAAGACAGATTCTAACGGGAGCGCTGTGTGGCAGAGGGAAGTCAGGGGCGTTGACCATATGATAAGTGACGGCGCTGGCGGCGTTTTAATTGCCACTGATGAGAGCTATGAACAAGAAACATTATCCATAATAAAAATAGACTCTGAAGGTAATTTCCCGTGGGCAGAGGAAGGAGCCTCAATATGCTGTGAAGGCTACTCCGACCATACGCTTGGTCTGACCGGCGACGGTAAAGAGGGCGCCATCATTATCTGGCAGGAGCGGAAGGGCGAACCAGATGAGAGGGTATCCCGGATTTCTACCCAGAGGATAGACGCGGAAGGGAGCCTCCCCTGGGGGCAGGATGGCTTACTTCTTTACACCACTCTGGAAGGAGCTTTCTCTGAAGAACCAAAGATCATAAGCGATGGCTCGGGGGGAGCTATCGCCGTCTGGATGCAACTGAAGGAAGAGCGGAAGACAGAACTTTCACTACTTTCTTCTGTGGTTATCCTTAACGATATTTATGTCCAGCGGGTTGATAGTGGCGGGAACGTCTTGTGGATGCCCAATGGAGTGCCAATTAACGGATATAAAGGTGGAGCCTTTCCACACAATCTTTTCGTCGTCAGTGATGATGCCGGCGGCGCTATCATCTTTTTGTGGGGTGGATATGCTCAGAAGATAGGTGCCGGTGGCAAAACGGAGTGGCAGCCGGGTGGAGTGGAGATCATCACCAGCACTTTACCAAGTAATGCGATAAGTGATGGCTCGGGGGGAGTAATTGTTACCTTTGAACATAAAGAGTCTGGGAGTAAAAAGAGCGTGCTCCATGTTCAGAAAATAGATGCTACCGGCGTTACCGTATGGCCGGGTACTGGAACACTGGTCACTGAACAAGGTACTCATGACATAGCCTATGATGGGCAGGGTGGAGCCATTATCGCCTGGGGCAGCGGCAAGTCAATATTCAGCTCGGAAAAGTCTTATGTTCAAAGAGTAAGCGCCGAAGGTAAGCTATTATGGGGTGATGAGGGAATCAGGCTGAATCCATAAGACGAAACAGGAGGCAGACAAAATGATACGAAGGCTTTTCTTGGCAACTCTGGTTTGCGCCGTGCTGTTCAGTATTAGCTGCGTCGGTGACGACTCTAATACCGATAATTCAGCTAATAAGGTCATATCTTCGGTGTTAAGTGTTGAGGCTGGCAATACGTTTGTCGCTTACCGTGCGGAAAGGAGCATCGGAGACCACGATATCCACCTGCAAAAAATAGACTCCAAAGGGGCTGTCCACTGGGACAACGCGCTGTTTACCGGTGATGACAGGCGAGCGAATGTTATCGGGATGGTAAATAATGAAAACAATGGTGTTTTCATCGCCTGGGAGGTACTGGCTCCCGAAGATGGTAAGGAGGGGCCACATCATTTTGACCGTAACATAATAATGAATGTAGACGCACAGGGGCAAATTCAGCGACGCCAGGACCTTTTTGAAAAGGGCATGCAGATGGTGAATGACGGCATGGGAGGAGTTATTATAGCGTGGGCAACCGAGGATGACTTCCGTGTCCTGCGCGAAAACGGCCCCGGCAGTACGCTCTGGGCACAGACTATCACAAGCAGTGGCACCGGTCTTAAACTAGCTGCAGGTGAAAACGGCGAATCATTTATCTTGTGGAATAACCGTGATAATCCTTATTTTGTAGCTCAAAAGCTGGGTGCCGATGGTCAGGTTTTGTGGGGGCAAGAAGGCATGCCGGAAGGCGTACGAATAAAGCACCTCGACACGGCGCTGCCGCCCGAACCTCAAATTATCAGCGATGGCTCGGGCGGCGCCATTGTTTCCTGGGCTGAAGTGACGGGCGGAGGAATGCCATCCTATGTCTGGGTCTGCTGGGTAGGGGACGAAGGGCAGGTTCTCAATGCAGAGCCTGTCCGTGAATTGACATCTACCGTTAACACGCAAATCAGGGTGGCCACCGACAGGCAACTGGGCGTTATCGTTGTCTGGGAAGACCACCGTAATGGAATGGCGCTTTACGCTAAAAGGAACAATCCCTTAAGCTCGTTCCTCCCGCCGGAGAACGGCGTTCCGGTCTGTTCTGGCCTGCCGGAGGTCTCGCCGAGGTTCGAGGCAATCGGGGATGGGAAAGGTGGCGTGGTCGTAGCTTGGATAGATGGCGACCACAAACTATATGCCCAATTGCTGGATCCCTTCGGGGAGAAGCAATGGGGCGACAATGGAATACTAATTGCGGATAATCTCTGCGACCTTCCTGTTAAGCTGTCGGGAGACCCTGAGAATGGATTTATCCTCGGCTGGTGTGAAGGAACGGAAATTCATCATCCGGGAAAATCCTATGTCCAGAAGATAGACGCTGAAGGCAAGCTATTATGGGGAGAGGATGGGATTAAACTGAAGCCATAAACGGGGGCTGAAATATGGGTAGACGTCTGATTTTAGCGATACTTACAACTGTCGAGCTTACTCTTCTGGTAGCAGGTTGCATCGCATGCGGTAATAATGACTCACTTGATGAAGTTAAGGAAGCCGGAATAGAGAGCGTATCTGTCGGCCCCGGTGTTTTCCGCTCCGACGAGTTTTATCTGCAGGTCGATTTGCCCACCGGCTGGGCGGCTGCCGAGGGGCCGGAATACTTGGCACACCCATTCGAAGGTCAGATTGCTTTCAACAGCTGGGGCGAGGAAGGTTTCTGGGCACATGAGGTGCGCACCGAACATCCCGATGGCACCTCCTATAGTTACGGCTCTCAAGACGTGATGTCTCAGATTCCGGAAGGTGGCGCTTACGTCGTTCTAGTGCGCATCTGGGGGCCAGGCCGTGTGCCCGGTTACAATCCACCTGAATACACTCTCGATGACCTCAGTGACCTGTATCAAGCGCATGACTGGCGACAGGACGTTACGCCGGATACGCAGTTCGGCCAGTTTACTTTCTATAAGTGGGGGCGCGACCTTCGGCTTGAGGTTTACTGTCACCCTGATGCGACTGACGAAACGGTGGCCGAGCTTAATAACCTGCTGGCAAGCTGGAGATTCGATTCAGTGCCGACCGGCGACATAGAGTGGGCGGGAATACAGGCACGCCAGCTTCTTCCTGAAGAGGTCGAGCCGCTGAAATTCAGCAACCGGGCAGGCTCCCGCGGCGATAATGGAATTGAACGGATGACCGAGACGGAAGTTCGCGGCGACACGGTGCGTTTTCGCTTCATGTATCGCTGGGATGTGCCACCACCACCGCGGACTATAGGCGCTCCTTACGATTGTCCGGATGACTGTTGCCACTGGTGGGAAATCGACGTACTGCCGACGGGCGAAGCAGTCTTGATTGATGAAGGCGGAGCCAGGCTGCCGTTTGAGTAGAGTTGAATGGTGAAGGAAAAAGAAAGCAAATAAGCAGAGAGGTGGAAGAGATGCGGAAACTTATAGTCTGGTTGCTTTTGGTCACACTGGTCGGGTTAGTGGCCTGCACTCCTGCAGTCCCGGAAGAGCCGGAAACGCAGACCCCCGCGACGTCACCAGAGCCGATACCTCCATCACCGGAGCATTCGCCGCCGGGGGAGCATGGTGAGGGATTGCTAGCCAGGGAACTGCTGGTACGCGGTAACAGTGCCTTCGCTTTCGACCTGTATCAGAAACTGAAGGAGGAAAAAGAGGGTAATCTATTCTATTCGCCTTACAGTATCTCTACGGCGCTGGCCATGACCTATGCCGGCGCCCGCGGAGAGACGGCGGAGCAGATGGCAGGTGCTCTTAACTTTGACTTTGGACTTCCTGATGAGCGCCTGCATTCGGCGTTCAATACCCTGGGGGAAGAACTCGCCGGGCGGGGTAAAGGCAGAGAAATGATGGTGGTGCAGCCGGAGGGAGAACCTGTTAAAGAAAACATCGAGGGCTTTCGCCTGAGCATCGTCAATGCCCTGTGGGGACAGGAAGACTATGATTTTCTCGACGATTACCTCGACCTTGTGGAAAGATACTATGGTGGCGGCCTGAAAACTCTGGACTTTATCAATGAACCGGAGCCGTCCCGCCTGGAGATAAATAACTGGGCCAGCGAACAGACGGAAGGCCGTATTAAGGACCTGCTCCCGCCGGGTGTCATCAACCCCCTCACCCGGCTTATTCTAACCAATGCCATCTATTTCAAGGCTCGCTGGGAGCACGAGTTTTCCGAACGGATGACACAGGATGATACCTTCTTCCTGCTGGATGGTAGCACGGTAACGGTGCCGATGATGCACCAGCAAACGCGTTTTGCTTATGCCGAAGGCGATGGTTGCCAGGCCGTCAGACTGCCGTATCTCGGCGGTGAGATTGCCATGGTCGTCCTGCTGCCGGAGGAAGGCCGGTTCAAGGCTTTTGAGGATTCCCTGGATTTGGGCGGGCTGAATGATATCATCGAGGATATGGAGAGTAGGGAAGTCAAATTAGCCCTGCCGAAGTTCGAGTTTGAAACCGATTACACGCTGAACAAGACTCTAGCGGATTTAGGCATAACGGATGCCTTTAACCAGAGTGCGGCGGACTTCTCAGGCATGACCGGTAACCGGGAGCTCTTTATAAGTGACACGATACACAAGGCTTTTGTCTCGGTTGACGAGAAGGGTACGGAAGCAGCCGCGGTCACGGCTATCGCTATGGCGGCCAGTGCTCCTCCGTCCGGGCCGGTAGATTTTACAGCTAACCGCCCTTTCATTTTCCTGATTCAGGATATAGAGACAGGCTCTATTCTGTTTATCGGGAGAGTTATGAACCCGTCTGTCTGATTTCACAGGAATAGAAGGAGATAGATAAGTTGAACACTACTTTCCGGAAATGGCTGCGCCCGGCCTTGGTCATAGCCGCGGCGGTGGTTCTCCTGGTCGTTGTACTGGTCACCCGCTCGCCGGACATTTTACCTGCTCCGTCCGTATCTTTCTTCCCTGTACAGAAGGAAGTCCAGTCAGAGGTTATGCAGGTACTATTACAGGGCGAACTAGTACTGGATAACGGCTGTTTACGTGTGCATGACGAGTTAATCCTCTGGCCTTATGATTATTCACTACAAACCGAAGGCAAGGAAATATGGGTCATCGATGATAAAGGCCAGTCGGTGGCACATGTGGGACATCATGTACGATTAGGCGGCGGGCAGGTTCCCACATTTTTTGCGGAGGAGAAACTCGGCCACCCCTTGCCAGAAGGGTGCGATGGTCCTTACTTCCTGGCTGGAGAAGTGGTTATCGATTAATCGTAAACAGATTCAGGAGGAGGTTGATATGATTAAACGGACAAGGTTCAAGTTGACAGGAGCACTGCTTACCGTAGGCAGTGTGGCAATAATAGTTGCTATGGTGGCTCTTATTGCCGGTTGTGCGTTTACGCACGATCCGAGGTCAATAAGAATTGACAATGTTGGTGCCAAAGGATTTGACAGTCCGCAAGAATTGACCGATAGCCAAAAGCAAAGAATCGTGGAAATAATACTCAATTCACCTGAGGCGAAGGAGCAACCGCCAACGGAATCCATATACAGTACCTGGATGATGTGGACAGCTATAGTCTGGGATGATTCTGGATACTCTTATAAGTCTTCTGTTAATTTTGAGAACTGGGAAGACGACCCAAAGTACAAAGATATTCCTGAATCTGCACGCTGGTATCCAGGTACGACTCTATACTATGGAGACCCCCAGGCTCCCACCGCCGAATGGCTGATTCAAGCTAATGTCGACCTGAATGCGGAAAAGGTAGTGTATATTAACAGCATGCCTCACCATGCCGCTCCACTCACACCGCCAGAACCTAGAAGCTCACCTTAAGAAGGACTATGAAATGAAAATAAAGTGGAAGGTATTTCTGCCGATATCAAGAAAACCATTGTTTAGAAATCGGAGGTAGACGAATGTCCAAGAAAACTTTAGCCGTCGATCTTCCCGAGGAACTTAGTGACCTTTTTATAAAAACTGTAACCGAAGTAGGGGGTCGCTGGCGAAGCCGGCGACCGGAAGAGACATTTGACAATGCCATCGAATCGGCGATTTACGCTGCTCTAGTGCGTTTCCTTCAGGGTCTTGGCGTAAAACACGATTTACCCGAGTTTCGCGAGTATGCCCGCTTTAAGTATCCGGCTCTGAGCGAAGACACGATTACCATGATTATCAACCAGATCGAGCGGGAAACAGGTGGCCCCCAGGTATGAGCGTTAACCCACTTGCAAGTGAATCCAGAGACAAAAAAGGGGACCGGGGATTTGAACCCCGGCCCTTCTCTTCTGGTATATTTCTTCTTAGTGTATACTTTTAGAATTTGACTACTAATATATGACTACAAATCAAACAGCGCTGGCTGCACCTCTTTTCTTTGGGTGGCTGCCGCTTCTCTCCGTTCCCGCCGGTCAGCGCGGTCCCGTTCCTGCCTTACCTTTACCCGCTGTCGGTAAATCCAGGCTTTCAGCCGGTCGAGGTGTTGCATCTGGTAGTTACTGAGATGGTCTACCCTGATGTCCTCGGGCATGGTGACCCCGGACTCTTTAGTGCGGTGCTTTTCGTAGACCTTGCCAGCGACGTATAGGTAAATCTGGCTCCAGTCGTGATCCATAGGAGCAGTAAGACCAGCCGTGTATAGATAAGCGCAGACTTCGGCATCGGTGCCGGTCATCGGCTCTCCCTTGAGCGCTTTCATGTTTTCGATAAGGCGCTCAAGGGTAATTGCGCCTTTCAGCCAGTTCGGAAGTGTGTCGCCCCAGCCTCCAGGGAAAACAAGAATAGGGTCTGTAAAAACACCCGCGATGTCGGAGATACCCCTCTCCACTGTCTTGTTCAATTGTACCAACCTCCTTTCTTAGGCAAAATTACCCCCTTGTAAACCGTTGTTTTTCAACGGTTTACCCGTTAGTCCTTAAACCTGGTGATGTGCAGACAGGCATAGTGGGACTTGAAGTTGTCAATCGGGCTTTCCCAGAAGCCGTTGCGGAAGTCGAGAAGATAGTGCCAGTAGCCCTGGTATTCCTGAGCGCGGATGTCCACCAGATAATCGGTAAATATCCGGACGCTGCTGCCACGGCTGCCCCAGAGAACCACAATTGAAGGAATGAAACTGGTATCCTCTCTAAGGTGGAAAGGATGATATTCCAACTGGAGCCGTTGCAGTTTCAGGTTACCGAGCCAGAAATGGTTGCCGCCGGCACTATAGGAGCCGATGTGGATATCCTTACCCTCGAGGTCTGAAAGGATATCCATTAGCCTGGCTAGGGCTGCCCTGCGTTGCTTGCGTAGCGGGACCCGGGCGGACCGGCGCCCCAGCCTGACCTCGGTCATCGGTTCCGGCTTCTCTATCTCGAACTTGGCTTCCTGGAAGATGTCGAGCTGAGTTGTTGCCATCGATGTCACCTCCCTTCTTCTCTGATTTTGGGCACGGGTTCCCCCTGGAAGTGATACAGTTTGCATCACTTTTAGACAGTTTTAGATAAGAGATTGTGTGTTGCCGTACTTCTGGCTGGTCAGTTCTGACTGTAGGGCGTCTTTGGGGATATTGTCGCGGATACGCTGGATGTTCCTGTCGTAATTCCCAGGGTGCGGCTCGTTGTTCCAGCTATTGACGCCGCCGATGGTTCTTTCGACTTCGCTAATCAGGCTGCGAAATCCCTGTTGTATGTATTCGGGAATATTCGGGAGTTTCAGAGCTTCTTCAGCGATGGCCTTAACAGACGCAAGGGGTTCCTTTATCTGCTCGATATACGACTCGGCCTTGTCCGTCGCCTCACGTACCTTCAAAGCGTTCCATTTTATAGGCATAGTTTCATCTCCTTTCCAAGGCATAGGTAGCCCTGTAGATTTGAGCGTTAACCTCTGGATTTGCCACAAAAAAGGGGCAACCGTTCCCACGTAGGGGAACGATTACCCCTGAAATAGACAAAGAGAGGCAGAGTTACCCCCGCCTCTCTTGCGTGGCTTTCTGTTCGGTCAAGCGTTCAGTTTATACGGCTGCTGCTTCTTTCGCCTTGCGCTTCCGCTTCGGCTTGTCGGCTTTGGTGATTGCCTCGGCTTCGGCTACCGCTTCGGTTGCCTCTGTGTTTTCTGGCTCGGCTTCCTCGGCGGGTGTTGGCTCGGCGGCTGGCTCGGCTGACGGCTTCTCTGCATTGGTAAGCATCGGCATGGTGACTAATAGATAACCGTCAACCTGAAAGAGGACTGGCGACTTGCCATCGGAGAGCTTCAAGTCCACCATACCATCACAGGCTTTTAAGGCATCGGCAAGATACTTGCCGTCAAGTCTCACCTTGTTGACCTCGCCCTCTATATCGGCTGGCATTACCGCCCGCCCCTTATCATCGGGGCTTGACAGCATCACCAAACCGTTGTCAAGGGTAAGGTCTATCGGGTAAGACTTGCTATCGGCAAGCACCTTGAGGGAGCTTATTGCCTTGCCAGCCTCTACGGTGTCAAAGTGAACAACGGTTTTTGCCTCGCTCGGAATTAGCTTCTCGTAATCGGGGAAAGTGCCATCGGCACTTACGAAGCTATACCGAATTGCCTCGGTATCAATAATCAGCTTCGTTCCGTCAAGGCTCTCACCGCTTGCCTCAAAGCTCAGGTTGACCCGCCTTGCTCTCCGCAGGGCGTTGGCGATACCCGCCAGGTCATCACGGACTATCAGGGCTTGCCCCTCACCGTCAAAGTCTATGGTCTGGATTGCCAGCCTGTAACCGTCAGCACCTACCAGCTTTAGCTTTCCCTCACCAGCCTTGAACAACACACACTGTAAAACAGGTCTGTTGTCCTCGGTAGCGGTGAAGGGTAGCGTTCTGTTAAGTGCCTCGGCAAGCTCCACATTCCCGATGTTGGGCTTGACGGTGTTGTTAGGGCTTACCCTGACCTCGGCTATGGTCATGGGGGTATTCTCCCCAATCCACGCCATATCCTCAAGGTAACTGGTATTGCTACCGCAAATCACCTTGAGGCGTTTCCCGATGCCATGCGACTCGCTATCAGCACCATCGGCGGGCACAACTTTGACCACGTTGGAACCCGCAATCGCCTTAAGGTAACCGAGTAAGCCTTTACGCCCAATAGAGAAGTCCAGCAACATCAGCCTATCAGCTAGTGTTCTGGACAGGGCGTTTACCAGCGTAGCTCTATGAGCTACAAAGCCGTTACCTGAACGCTTGCCCACAATATTTAGTTTTTCCAGTTTAGTCACCCCTTTTGGCTATCTGGCTAGTGGGCAAAACTGCCAGCTTCACCTAGTAGTCAGCTTCCGCCAAGCTGCGTGACGCTAGCCTTAACGGTGCTGCCACTATATAAGAGTCCGAAAATCCTTGAAATGTTACCCCTCAAATAGACTTTTTTGCTTCCGCTTCCGTAGCTTTGTCAGATACTTGCGCTCCGCTCCTGTCAAGTTATCTCCGTCTCTCAGCTTCAGAGCTATGCCTTTTAGCCGTTGTGGTGCGCCCACTAGGAAGGTAGCTGCATCCATCCACTCATCTAGGTCAATAGCCTTATCATCAGCTATCAACTCGCCGTATTCGGTCATGCTACCTTCACTGTCTATGATAGGCTTGTTTAGACTTTCCAGCTTTACCAGACTAGGGCACTTGCCGTATAACCAGTCCTCTTTACACTTACGCCGCTGTGCCTTGCTACAATGCCCGCAGTCCAACCCCGATGTCCGTTTCCGCAGGTCATACCAGTAATGGTCTTTGACGTGCTCGGCTGTGCGATACATGGCAGCTTCCGAGAATGGCAGTCCGCCTTCCCGCTTCCGTTGAGCTACCCTGTTCAAGTGCAGTATTATATCGTGGAGCAAGTCCTCTTGGTCGTCTGCTAATACCTTGTGAGCAAAGCGTGAAGCTATCCGATAATAGGTAAGGTGAGGCTCTGGTAACTGGTCGTATCCGTTCCCGATGCCGTTAGATTGCTCCCGCTTTCGCCTTCGGCTACGTTCACGGCGTGGCTTTGCTGTGGTGGTCTGGCAGGTGGCGGTCTTACCGCACCACTGGCAAACGCCTTGCAGTTCGGTAAGTGCCCATACCCTATGGCACTGGCTACAATGCCCATGTATTGCGTTCTGGTGGCTCTGGTCATGCCCCTGGGCGATAACGCTTGAAGTCATGCTTCCCCCTCTCTAGTTCAAGCGTTCAGGTCAGCTTCAATCTGTATTCAATTGTTAAGGTGCTTCAATATTTTACTCATACTTGAGTGCCATTTGTCAATATGGCCTATTGGAATATTCCATAATATAGCTATTTATTGATAATATCAAGGCATAAACCAAATAATGATTATATATAATATATTTATAATAGGGCTTGTGATAAATCATGGTCATGCTGGCAAGTCAAGGCTTTTCAGGGCTTGAGCCTAGCCCCCAAGCTACCAAAGTATTGCCCACAGCTTTGCCTGCCAAGATTTTGATTACACGGCTTCGCAAATTCAAAAAAAGAGGCAGTCCGAAGGATTTACGCTCGGACTGCCTCAACCGCTCCCAACAGCGGCTTATACTTATCCACGAAATTTGGGCTTACTAGCCAACTTTACCTCATGCCGTCAGCTTCCTCTGTCCTTGCTTTGGTTTTCTTCAGTATGTCCGCCAAGAGCCTGGGGGACTTGCCTTGCAATATCCCCACGTTCATCCACGTCCCACAAATAGACAGAAGGTCGTTTTTATCCTCTTCTGGCCAATATTGAAATCTCTTTGCGACAATCGTGTTTAATGAGCCTAAGAAAGCGCAAAACGCTTCCCTCTCCTCTCTTTTATCAGGTGGTTTCTCCAGTGTCTTGGTGACCTCCTTGGACAGCTCATCCATCACGGCGTCAAAGCACTCATCTACGATTACGAGCCGTTTTTTCATTATGCCTCCTTTGGTGTGATTCGATAATAGTGTCTCTCCGGCGGCGTCTCAAAGCCCTTGAACTGACCTTTCAAGCCTTCCGTTGGTTCGCTCCGAGTCAACTCAATTAAGCCTTCCTGTGCCAACCGCCACACCTCGGCTTGAAAGGAATGGTAGCGAGGATAAACGTATTTTTTGGGTCGGGGCGTGGTGGGCCTTCTGCCCTGGCCATAGTAAGGGGGGACTTCGGCGTTGGCTTCGGCGATAGACCGTAGCTTGTCCTTATAGGCTCGGTGTATTTCGGCGACATACGCCTCGCCATTACTCCTCAGATAGTCCAAGACAAACTCTCTGGTGGAGATAGGCTTGCGGAAGCCGCCTCTCGTCGGTTCAATCTTTTCCAAATCGATGCCTCCTTACCTTGTCGGCGGCGTCTGCCACACTCTCCATGCTTAATTTTTGGTATCTAGCAGTTGTTTCGTATTTCTTATGACCCAGATGTTCCTGAAGCGCTTTTTGGCTTGTGGCGCTATCATCCAGAGTAAGCCAGTCCACGGCCAAGCTATCACGCATGCTGTGGGGATGAACATAGTGCTCGATCCCGGTTTCGGGGTTCAGCATCACCTTTCCTCCCAACCCTATCGCGTTGGCACATCTCCGCATGATAACACCAACCATCTGCCTGGTAATGGGTATTAACTGGTCGGAGTTGCCCTTCCTCTTCTGGAGGTACTCGCGGCAGAGATTTAACGTCTCATCACCCACATTGATCAGCCGGGTCCGCTCCTCGCTGCCCTCGGCTTCCACATTGCTTATGTCCTTTCCGCATTTAGGGCAAAAGTTGTGCCGGCGGCCGACCGACTTGCCGCAGCCAGAGCACTTCTTCCTCAGCCCTGCCTTCAGGTGAGGGATCAGCACCAGGCGGCGGTCGAAGTCGATGTGCTGCGTTTTAAGCCTCAGTAGCTCGCTTACCCGGCAGCCGGTGTCTGCCAGGAACATCAGTATCACCTTGTCCCTGAGTGTGGGCGCCGCCTCGATCATTTCTCGGACCTCGTCTGATGTTAAAAATGTTTTCAGCATTTATGTCCGCTCCTACTATATAAGAGTCCGAAATCGCCCGAATTGTTACCCCCTAGAGTAACTTTCTTTCGTAGTGCCAGAGTTTGATTTTCCAACAGCCCTTATTGTAAAATAATACCATAGCTGGGGGAGACTGTCAAACCCACGGATGAGCGTCTGGCAGGCTATCAAGAGGCAGGCTGTTGGGATATAATAGATAGGGGGGAGTTGCAATACCATCTGTAGTTAGGCTTAACAGAAATCAACTGATTGAGTGGATAGAGTCTACAGAAGCCGGCGGCGGAGACGCGTCTGAACTGAGGCGCGCGCTGGAAGAATTAGGTCCCGACCAGGATTCCCGGACACGTACCCATCGACAGGACTCAAGATTTAACAACGAAGAGGAACCGACGACCGCCGATCGCCTCAAGCACCGGGTGGGAGACATCTTCCCGGACGGATTCTCCGACGACCTGGTGGACAGGATTGTCGAACTGGACAGGAATCACAGCTTAAAGGAACTCAAGGCGATGTGCGTGTAAGCCGGGTTTAGTGCCGGCGAGGACAAGCCGTCTGCTTTAGCTGACGGAGTAGTCACGTCGCTATCATCTAGGGAATATTCTTTTCCCTGCGGTAGCTCTTGCCAGTCATCTCGGTGACCTCTCCACGGGTCATGCCATAAAGCCTGTCCACAGTGTCCTCACCCATCAGCTGCTCGAGGGAATTGTCGCCCTCGAAAGGTAACCTAGAGGTAATGATTACCGGCAGGCCACTGGTCACCCTCTCGTCGATGATGTACCAGTAGGTTTCTTGGGTAAACTTCGAGGGTGTTTCTTTGCCCACGTCGTCGAGGAGCAGGAGCGGTACGCCAGTAACCTCCCGGTAAATATGCTCTTCTCTCTCATGGGAGTAATCATCCGGGGGTAAGTTGTAAGTGTAACGTATTCTTCTGACCAGCTGGGGGCCTTTGACGAAGATTATAGGGCTCCGGGAGCGGCCTGGCGCTCCCTTCCAGTGGGCAAAGAGATAGTCGGCGATACTTACCATGAGGTGAGTCTTCCCAAGACCGGGCTCAGCCGAGTAGAAGATGAGGGAAGGGTAGCCCTTAGGCGACTCCAGACTGAATCCCTTAGCCCAGGCCATCGCATCACTGAAAACGTCGAACTGGTGGGATTTATCGAAATTCTTGAAGGTCTTTAAGGCCAGGTACTCCGGTATGCCGCAGGTCTTCCTCCAGCTCTCAACCACGAGGCGCCTTTGATCTTCGAGCTGCTTCTGGCGCTCTTCTGCCGCTGCCCTGTCAATCTTGGCTTGACACTCAGGGCAGTAGGCAGGCCGGTACTCCCGCGGCGGCCGGGGCACCGGCACCAGAGGGTAATGCTCGCCGGGCAAGAGCGCCGTTCCCGGAGCGTGGTAGACGGTTATTTCACCGGGGAAGGACCGGCCGCACTCCTTGCACTCGCAGTCACCCGTTACCTTCTCCACCGTCTGGCGCGGCCGGTCCGCTTCGCTTGAACTTCCAGCCAGCCCGTTTGGAAGCTTCGAGAGGATCTCTCCTATCGGCCGGAGCCCCCGTCCTCTCTCCGAATTCTCTTCGTTGGCTCCGCTCAAGTTCCTTCCCTGCTCTTCCATCTGGACCTCCTTCATCTTTTTCTTTCCTCCCCCGCTTAGCGGCGGTTATTATACTCTTTATGTTGTCGATTCCGGAAGTGAGGGCCCAGTCGATAGCATCCTTCATCCCGGGAAAGCCTACTTGAGCTTCTGACCTCTCAAACTCCTCTTTCTGGACTTCGTTGGCCCATCGCTTACGGTGAGTCTTCTCAAAGAGATACTTGGATGCCGGCGTAACTGCTCCCAGAGAGTCAGGGGGGTTAGCCCCCTCCTTTTCTTTATAAGATGTAGATATTTCTTTTGATATATTTCTTTTTTCTTTTGTGGGTGTCACAGAGTCACCTTTTTCCACGCCTGAGGTGTCACCTTTTTCTTCTAAATTGACACCTTTTACCGGGGCTAAAGGTGTCGGGGAGTCACCTTTAGCCCTTTCGTTATTTGGTGACTCTGTGACACCTTTTGATTCTAAATGGTGATTCTCTGACACCATTTCCCCAATTGGTGACTCTGTGACACCTTTTCTACGCGTCTTATCCAATAGCCAGGTATCAAAGTACTTATTGAACATATATGTGGCGATTTTTTCCCGCCCGGGGCCAAGTCTTCCAACGATTAAGATTCGCATTTCCTCTAGGTGTCTTAGACTACGGATAACCTGGCTCTTGTCCAGGCCTGTGGCGGTTACGAACTGAGAGAGTGCGATGGCATCGCAAGTCTTGTGGTAACCCCAGGTCTTGTCAATAATTGTGAGGAAAAGCTGCCACTCGGGGCCAGTAAGGCGGGCAGACATTAATACATGCCAGATGGTGTTCTCAATCCGACGGTCACCCGACCAACCAGGCTCTCCCTGCGGCTGCGGGTTGACCTCTGAAAAACCTTTGTAAGGGTTCTGCATCTAACCCCCGCTTACGTCCTCTCCAGAATCTCTTCAACCTCTTTCTTTATAAGCACGCCCTGGGCGCCGCGGATGGCATCACGTAGTGGTGAATACTTGTGATGTTTTTCGATCACAGTGGGCAAGGTGAGGTTAACATACTTTTGCGTGGTTGAAATACTTCTGTGCCGCATTATGAGCCGCAGACTGAAGGGGTCGCCGCCGCCAGCGTCATAGCCTCGACCGAGGCTATGACGTAGAATGTGACTCCCCAGTTTGGGCCCGGGGATGCCAGCTCTTTTCATGCACCTTCGGACGATTCTATAGACTGCAAACCTCGACAAGGGCAGCCCGTCGCGGCCGGGGAAGAGTAAGGAATCCTGGCTGCCGCTGTTTTTAATCAACCTCAGCAGATGACAGGTCTCCGGACTTATCGGCACTCGAACTTCCTTTTTGCCCTTCCCAAACAAGCGTATAGTATCGGTGCCGACATCGCGGACACGGATGCGTCCGAATTCGCCCGCCCTGACACCCGAGTCCAGGGCCAGGGCGACTACAGCTTTATCCGTGGTACCGTCGGCCGCGGCCAGTAGAGAGGCCAGTTCTCCAGGTTCTAGAGCCCTTAACTCGATATCGGGCAGCTTGGGCCTCTGCACCCGCTCCATCGTATTTGGAATGCCGTATTCCAGGTAGCACCAGCGGAAGAGAGCCTTCCAGATTCGCCAGTAGGCGTTTTTCACCCAGGCGCTTTCTACCTTGTTGAGCGCCCTGCGGAGGAGCTCCGGTTCCTTCGGTATCTCAGGGTACTCACGCTTGAGATAGCCCAGAGCGCGTGAGTATTGAGCCAGGGTAAGGGGAGAAAGGTCTTGCTTCGCCTCTAAGAAACTCCTTATCGCTTTCTCTGTCAACATCTCCATCAGCTCCGTCAGAGGTGGTTCGGGTCATGATTAAGCAGTGGTGAAAAAGCCGCACATGATTAATTATCATGTGTGATTCTCCTCTTTTTGCCCTTTGGTTGGGGTTACTGTTTTTCGTGGACCTGACTACTTGCAGCGGCAGCCACGGCCTTAGGCAGAAACAACTCTTCCTCAGGCCGCCCGAGCTTGTAGCAGCACCGGTCGATAAAAGTACGGCTCAAGCGTTGCTTCCCAGTATTCACCCGGCTCAGGTGTCCTTTGCTAAATCCCGTAACCTCGCTCAGATAGGACCTAGTATAAATTCTGAATAAAGGCTGCACCATGAAATCATCCCCCTTATTGCTCTGCATCTTGATGTCACCGCAACCACTGTAAATGTTCCTGACCAGTTTTTCAATTCCCATAACGGGAAAACCCATGTTAATAAAAGGGTACTTTTTTGCCTTGTGGATTGACAGTTTTGTCGTTTTTATGGTTATAATGGTCACGTAGATGACTATTGGCATAAAGAGAGCGATCCCAAAAATATTTTTAGAAAGGGTCGATGAAACAGGCTAACGCCGGTACAATAACTAGAAATGGTTTCTCAAATTGGCTGGGGCAAAGGTGTCTAGAGGAGAGTTTATAAACCATTTTGTCAAATAGATTTATCCGAAAGGGGGGTGAATAATCATAAGAAAAAGACTCTACTTGAGTCCCTGCTTTTGAAAATAGTCTATAAAAATGCCATAATGTTTAACCACATTGTCAAAATGTTCTTCCACAAATCCAAGCTAAATAAGGAGGTTTTAGCCCTCCGACCCCTATTTTGAGGGCGGTTAGCTCAGTTGGTTAGAGCACCTGCTTTACACGCAGGGGGTCACAGGTTCGAGTCCTGTACCGCCCACCATAATTTGAAGCTAAAAAAGCCCCTATATATCAAACGATATAGGGGCTGATTCTTTAAATGGCACTAATTTGGCACTAATCAGATTTGTGTTGGGATGTCTGTCATTCCATGCGTAAATAAAAGTCGATTGAAGGTTCAAATCCGAACAGTCCACACCCCAGGTCGTCAGGTTTTTGATGGAAATCCATATTTGTGAGTTACGTCACGACCAAAGGAATATGTCGAGTTTAAAAATTTGACTAGCAACTCATGAGGGTTTGCGTTATCAATTCTATGATATTTCCACTGGTATCTATTTAAATCCATGTTAACCATTGTTGTCAATCAGCGAAATGGGACACTTTTTAAACCGAACACTTTGGTATGATCAGGCGGCATCAACAAGCTCCCTGAGGCCCTGGTTGTAGTCTCTACGACGATTGATTG
>Ga0315547_1000280_pt1 | contig 55188 bp, 56 predicted proteins | sample SalMarSW160240MG_2_FD_202542 | JGI IMG/M metagenome (GOLD analysis project Ga0315547, IMG submission 202542) | Salt marsh sediment microbial communities from the Plum Island Ecosystem LTER, Massachusetts, United States - Salt Marsh Sediment SW1601-240 ...
GGCGGAAGGAAATCTGTATTCAGAATGTCCGCAGGCAGAACGATTGTATTCAGACTGCAATTGATCTAGTTGAGACAAGGCGGGTTGATATAGGTTTTATGGCAACGCACAGTTTTTCCCTGGAAGAGTCGGGAGAGGCCTTTGAACTGGCTGCAGATTACCGTGATGGTGTTGTAAAAGCTATGATTCAATTTGACTGAAGCAAAGCTGTTATCTTTGGTAAACATAAGAATTTGCTTTTTTGGGTTACTTTAATTTTTTAATGACATAATCCGTGTAATGTTCGATAACTTTGGTAATACATCGTTCGCTTACCGGGCCATAGCTGAAAGTTTTCGCATTGAACATTGCGATTGTAATTTCGGAGCGGTAGAGTCCCTTGGCCTGGTAACCGGCTCCCTCGAAAACGCCTATCTTGCCGTCATAAAGTTCCCCATATTTTTTGCGGACTTCGCTGATTTTCTGACGGATTTCCCTGCTTTGGGTTTCGAGTTCTGATCGCTGCTGTTCTGTAATATCATCGGAGCGAAGCTTTTGACGGATTTGATTTCTTTCTGCTTCGAGCTGTGCTGTTTCCTCCTGGCCCCACGGCGTCGGGACCGGTATGCCGGGCGTCAGCAGATCTTTCCATTTGACGTTATTTACATCGAGAAGAGCGGTAATGTTGCCTTCCGTAGGTTCGAATCCGGCGGGGTAAAATTCTTCGTAGGAGACGCTCGATGAAAAGTATTCGTCGGCAAGTCCCCCGAATCCGTGGCCGAACTCGTGCATAAAAATTTCATCGCTTCTGCCGTCGTCAGCAGTAAAAATAGTATAGTTATTATATATCCCCCCGCCTCCGTAACGGTCGATATTTGCCATGACTATCAGCGCATCATACGGAACAGCCGATGCAATGTCCCTCATCGTTTTCATATCATCCACTAATAAATATCTGTCAAGGTCAAGTGCGTTATATGAGGCACTGACGGCGGTATTCCTGAATTTTCCCTTTCTCGGCTCATCGACTCCGCTGTCAGACGACGGCCTCAGTACGCCGTAAATATTAAATTTTTCCTTATTGTTCTTGTAAGGCTTTACTGTGAATAATACTTCCGTAAAACGGTCCACGTCCTTTGTGAATTTATCCCACTGCTCCGCCGTGTAACCCTCGGCTACGAAAACAAAATCAACCTTCTTGTGCGGGTCGCCGTTCTTTAACGCCTCATATACCCTATCATTTTTATTAGCCTCTTCCTTTATAATATTGGCATCAGCAGGATCAATCTTTTCGGTAAAGACCTGATGCAGAATATTTTTCCTGTTCCTTGCCTCTACAACGAACAGTATCGCTTTTTTAGGATATGGAATAAGAGCCGACTGCAGGTATGTTTTATTCGCTCCCTCTTTAGCCTGCTTTGTTGTCTTGTATTCTGCGAAAAGACAACTAAAGCCCCTTGAATATATAAGTTTGTTTGAGTTTATACTGTAAACTTTTATATAGTATGACCCGTTATTGAACTCCTCTATCAGTTTATCCGGGTTGCCCGCCCATATCCCCTGCCGATAGATCTGGTCGATAGTAATTATTTCACGGTCGGTGTTACCCGTCATAAGAAAATCAATCCGCATAGTCTTATCGATAAAGTAATTATCGAAGCGGATACTCTCGCCTGCAGAAAGAACAGTAGACGTAATCATAAAAACAATTACTGCAGTAATCTTTTTCATATTACACCTCTTAACTTGTAAAAACAGTGACTATTGATCGGCAGATGTTCACATTCCGCCGTATTCCGGGTCTTTATGCCCTAAATAAAAACCGGTCGGGAACGGGTCATCCGGGTCGAGCACGAACTGCTGAATACCCCTCACCCAGGCCCTGCCGCTTATCGACGGCACTATCGCCTTATAATCACCGACCTTGGTCTCTTCGACATCGGGGACATCATCATAGAAGGAATTTCTTTTTTTGTTCATGACGATTTTCTCTAAATTTCATCAAATTTCCACCCTCTGAGCTGCTGCATCGATAATAATATATAGAATAAACATATCCTGTCAACAAGAAGTCCGAAATAGAAAATTTCATAGAATTGGTCTGTATAAAGCGTATTAAGAGTAGAGATCATCATAAATTGCTGATCTAGGACTTCGGACTTTTGCCGGAGACTGGGGCTTGGCTGTGGCAAGCAATAAATTATATAAGAGATAGATTCAGAATCACCGTGCTATTTTGGCTTAAATTGCTCCTTTTTTTAGAGAGACGATTTTCATGCTAAATATTCTCATTTAAGCTTCGATTAAGGCTTGTGAGTGCTTGTGAAAAAAGTAACTTTATTTATATCAACTATATGCCAAAGCCAAGCCGCAAATGAACAAATGTTCCGAGTCTTTTTTAAATGGAGCTTTTTGCCCTTAAAATCGATGCACCATTTCTTTATTTGATTCGTTTGGCTTCGAATATACCGTCGGGCTGATTGAACTCGGCGGCTGTGACATGACCCTTTTCGTCCATCTTGAACTTGACGCTGATTATTTTGACCTGTTTTAAGATGAATTCATCTCCCAGTGCTGGAACTAGTTCGTATTCCGGCTGTCCGGGTACCATCATGGTAAGGATGTTTCCCTTGAGGTTCACCGTGACTGTCTGGTCCATCAAAGTGTATTTCCCGACAAACTTTTGAAGATAGGAGGGGTCAGAAAGCCGCGCATTGGGTTTCTTTTTGAATATTATGGCTTCCAGTGTTGGCTCGAAAGGAGCCTCCAAAGCCGCCACAAACCCGTTGACATCGGTGCGGAATGTCAGCTTCATGTCTTCGAATGTGAGATCCTCAACTTTTTTCCCATTAAAAGTTTCATAGTGCCAGTGGTCGAGAGGCGTGGTGATGCCGTTGTAAGTAAAAGCCAGCTGCCCTTTCTGGAGAAAGACTTTCAAGTCTCCGTAACCCGGATGATTGTATTCTCCAGCATATTCCTCCAGTTTGTGCGCCGGCTGAGTGCCGGGCCTGCGTCTGGTCTCTTTTTTCTTCTCGGCTTCCTTTTGCGCTTCCTCACCTTTGGCTTTTCTCTCGGCGGCCTCTCCAATCCAGTCCTTGAGCTCAAGATCCAAAATGCGGTCTGCCGCATGCCGGATGAGAAGCTCGGGCAGACCAGTCCCGTTTTTGTTGGCCAGTGCCACGAATCCTATCCCGTCTTGAGGCATGAGGCAAACCATTGCAGAGAATCCATCGATGTTGCCGCCGTGATGGGCACGCTGGTGGCCTCGGTAGGAGTCGACAAACCACGCCATTCCATAATCGGCCGGAGTGATTTCCGGGATGGCAGGTGTATTCCCTGTGGGCATGTGCGCCAGATGCATGTCCTCAATCGTTTGGGCATTGATGATCGACTTGCCATTATACTTCCCTTGATTGAGATGCACTATGAGCCAGTGGCTCATCTCATTCACGCTGGAATTGATGGCCCCTGCTGGGCCGATATTGCTGATATTGCGGAAGGGAATCTTCTCGATTTTGCCCTTCTCTTCGCGGTAGGGGAAGGCGAAATCCGTGTCTTTTTGGGAATCAAGCACAGAAAAATTCGTCCGCTTCATTTCCAGAGGATCGAGAACACAGGTACGAACGGCCTCTTCCCACTTCTGTCCTGTGATGACTTCTACGAGGTAGCCGGCCGTCAGAAACATCAGGTTATTGTACTGAAATTTTTCTCTCAGGTCTGCCGTGGGTTTGAGATACGCCAGCCGCTTCACGAATTCTTCCCGGCTGGCCGTATAATTGTTGTACCACACCAGGTCATGACGGGGCAGGCCGGCGCGGTGAGTTATTAGGTCCCGGGGCGTCAGGTGTTCGCTGGCGAAAAGGTCGTAGAGGTGGAACCAGTGAATATATTCATGCACAGGGGTTGTCCAATTCAGTTTGCCTTCGTCTACAAGGGTGCCCATGGTGAAGGTGGTGAAGGCCTTGGTGGCTGAGCCAATGGCCAGGAGAGTGTGTTTAGTCATAGGGATTTTCTTTTCTACATCTCGGTAACCGAAGCCCTTGGCAAAGATGACTTCATTATCTGCCACGATGGCTATGGCCACTCCGGGCACATTAAGGCTTTTTAATCCCTTTTCGACTGCCGTATCAAAACCGGCGAGAGCTTTCTTGGCTTTTGCCGCGGGACCGGCTTCGCGGTTCAGAGTGAAAGGAATCGTTTTGCCGCTCTGGGTAAAATTCCCGGTTATCTTCATCCCGTCATCGCTGAAAGTCCCTTTGAATATCGGGTTGCCCGGCACGCCGGATATCTCAAAGCTCACTTCCATTCCGTCAATGCTGATATTGGCAAGCGGAAGATCCTTGGCCTTTTGGGCGGGAATGGAAATATCCCCGGCACAGGATCCGTCAGGCTTATGGCTGAAGTCTATGTTGATAGCGAGAGTCATCCCGGGAATGTCGATAGACCCTTCCCAATGGCCTTCCAGCGATGGAGACTTAGCAGAAAGAAAGGCGTATGGATAGAACAGCAGTGCTGTACATAAGACAATAAGAAAAATGTAAGATCTCTTCATGGTTTTTTCTCCCTTAATCAATATTTTTCTTATTTTTTAATACCATAAATCTGGGTACACAATCAATAGTATCCCAACGTTTATAAAATTGGTACGGGAAATATTATTTTAATCCGATATTCTGACATCGTATTAAATTCCTCAATTAGATTTAGACTTTAATAAAGGGAGATAATAAAATTAGCCATATTAACGTTTTTTATCTGATTATTTGGGTTCTCATTCTATTACCAAACCGGGGCCACGGCTTTGGCAATGAACCGTACATGATTCGGTGCCGGTGGGACTACTTCGTCAAAAGAACGCAACCTTCATCGGTCCGTTAGGAATTTCCTGAAGGCAGCCGTTTTATTGTTAAGACATTCTTGTGAGTAAATATAAATTAAAAGGATGAAACGTGAAAAGAGAAAAAACCATAAAAAACAGGTAAACCATCTTGGCTCACAACTAATGCGAAATAGCTTCAGTGAGAAGTAGGATCAGGATGTCCTTTCTATAATAATGCCCATAAATACTGAGAATATAATCGTATATAATGTGAGGGAAAGAGCAAAGAGCCAACCAAAATAATAAACCATCAAAGGCAACAGGGGGATTTTGACAGCCCTGTTGTATAAGAATGCTGCGATAAGCCCTTTTCTCATTCCTTTTTCCTTGAGTTCTGTGAGAAGAGGATACCAGAGGTATATCGAGCCCATTGAGATTATGCCTGATATGATTGCGATAATCCATCCTTTTAATCCCGATTTCTTCCCAAGGTGTTTTGCAATAGATTTTGGCTTTAAGAAAAGGTTAGTGAGGAATATAAAGATAAAGACAATGAGAGTTATATAAAAAACTTTCACGAAAATATGCATGAAATATTGAAGAGAAGAAATAATCAAGTCTCTTTTGAACGAGAATAAGATAATGTAGATAAAAAAGGTAAAACAAAAAAGTATTAAACCAAAAATTTTTCTTTTCTTCATATAAGTATTACGGCTCTCTGTCATTCTGAAACGCCCTGCTTCAAGTCTGACTGATACAAACACTCTTCCTCTGTGTCCTCTGTGGTTTTTCTCATATTATCTTCAGCGTTAAAACTACGAGTACAGAAATGACTATAGCAAATAGAAATGAGAGAATATTTCTTACAATTCCAAAACTTTTGCCTAAAAAATAGCACTCTGCAGGTAACTGAATAATCCCAACCGTTACCCAGGAGAGGATAAAGGCAATTACGCTAATTAGCGAAATGCCAGCTTTTACCAATTCTCCTCCAATGATGTAACTTGTTACAGGATGACCTGTTGAGATGCTGCCGAGAGATGCCCCGAGGACGCTATCAATTATAGAATTTTTTGTGAAGAATTTACTGTAAAAGGATTTTGGAATTATTGTTACATAGAGGCTTATGAGTAATAATATAGAAAGAAGGATAGGCAACATTTCTAGAAACAGGCGAAATGTTTTCTTTCCCGCTTCCTTGGCACTTCTTTTTGTAATGAAACTTTTGTTTCTGTTCCGAGAGGAATCTATTTGTTCTCTAATTTTTTCATCCTTTCGTTTAGGTCTGCAATAACCTCTCTTAGGTGTGTAACCTCTTTTTTAAGCCTCTCCGCTTCGTTACTTTCACCAGCACTATGTTCCTCTATTGCAGTTGATGGTGTGGAAATTTTCATTGGTTCTTTAATAATTGCTGAAATTAAATCTTTTATCTTTCCATAACCACCTGAAACTTGAAACGGGGTGTGTAGCGTTTCCCATGTTTAACAGACATCATCAGCCTCCTTTTAGGGCTTTTTTTACAACTGATGATGCTTATTGTATCACAAAAATACTAGCACTTCAGGTGGTAACAATTTTGGGGGTCAGTTCGCAGTTATATTCTTTACATTATTGCTTTCCACTTCCACAAAGGTGAAATATGGACATCATCGCTACTCCAGTTAAAATTCTAATTGTGAAGTTATCGTTTAATCCCATTAATTTTATTGACTCTGTGGGAAGTCTATCATAAAATCAAATATAGTAGGTGGTGTATCACATCATCATGTTACCTAAAAAGAGAAGAGTTAATGAAGGAGTTCAGAATAGATTAGATGAAAGTGCTAATTTTAAATTGCGGTAGTTCTTCGGTCAAGTTTCAATTAATCAGCATGGCTAATGAGCAGGTCCTTGCCAGAGGTTTGGTGGAGAGGATAGGTTCCAGTGATGCCATCATTACATATCGGCCGAGAAATAAAAATAAGATCCGTGAAATCAGGGAAGTGCTTAATCATGAAGTGGCCATTGAGCTTGTCCTTTCAATGCTTCTTCATCCACAGCATGGAGTAATTCATGATAAGAACGAAATTGATGGAATAGGCCACAGGGTTGTTCATGGTGGAGAAGATTTTTCTGATTCGGTTTTAATCACTGAAGAGGTTAAATCGGTCATCAGAAAATGTATCCAGTTTGCTCCTCTTCACAATTCTCACAATCTTAGAGGTATTGAGGCCTGTAAGAATCTCCTTCCGGGTATCCCTCAGGTAGCTGTTTTTGACACAGCGTTTCATCAAACAATTCCTCCAAAAGCATATATATATGGTCTTCCCTATGCTTTGTATAAAAAACTTGGTATAAGACGCTACGGATTTCATGGGACTTCCCACAGATATGTAGCTGAAAAAGCAGCAGAGATATTGAAGCGACCGCTAGAAAAGTTGAAAATCATCACCTGTCACCTCGGAAATGGTGCTAGTATTGCGGCTGTAGATGGAGGAAAATCCATTGACACCACGATGGGATTTACACCTCTGGAAGGTCTTGTTATGGGTACCAGGTGTGGTGATATTGATCCAGCTTTGGTCCCTTACATTATGGAACATGAGAAACTGACAGTTAAGCAAATTGATTCAATCATGAACAAAAATAGCGGTATGTTAGGACTGAGTGAAACCTCTAACGATATGCGAGAAATTGAAGCTGAAGCTTTAAGAGGAAGTGAACAGCATAAGTTGGCCCTTAAAGTCTATTCTCACAGAGTCAAGAAGTACATCGGAGCATACATGGCGGAATTGGGAGGTGCAGATGCTATTGTTTTTACAGGCGGAGTAGGTGAAAATTCTCATTATGTTCGTGAAACCGCTTTGTCAAACATGAAAAAGCTTGGAATCCAGATTGATCAAGAAAAGAACAAGAAAAATGAAATAGAAATTAGTACTGGAAGAGTTAAAATACTGGTGATCCCTACAAATGAAGAATTGGCCATTGCCAGAGATACCCGACAAATTCTTGAATCTCGTGAAAGAGAGGTCAAAAAGACCCCGGTGAAGGAAGTATCTTACAAAGAGATTTCACTGCTCCCCGAAGATGATAAAGTAAATCTCGTGCTTCTCTGGGCAAGGAATCCAAAAGCCAGCATAGCTGAACTGACGAAGAAACTTAGTAATAAGATAGGTAGAAAAATTAAAACTGAAGCTGTAAAACAGGAATTGGAAATATTAGGTCTCAGGAAAACTTCTTGAGACAAGAAAATTTAATGAGGGGGCAGAGTAAATCATGGCAAAAATCAACAGAGAAAAAACAGAATGGGATGTGGCTCTAAGCTGGCTCAGTGCTCTGGAGGAAACAGCAAGAGATTTTCACGGCACCAGACCCAAGGTTTTCTGCGAAAGAGCATACGAACATTCTGTTCAGAACTATCTTCATCGTCTTGCAGACGACTACGGGATTCGAGTGGAGAAAGCTGATTCTATTCTTACCGCAGTTGAGAATTATATTCAGGTTGGTGTGATCAGTAGCCTTTTCCGGGATGCCAGTGATTTTGAGTTGGTAGAGATTAATCCATTCCGGGTAGAGATTGCTGTTCACGATTGTCAGTATCGTAAAAGCTGTCAGGTCCTCATTAATCAGGGGTTTTCTATCAGAGATTTAACCTGTGCCAGAATAGGTTGCTTCAGGGCTGCAGTAAAAGCCATAGCCAATATTGACTGTGACTATCAGGTTGTGGCCTTTAATGTTGATGGAGATTGCAAGGGTATTATAGAACGGGTATAGTTTGTCTTGGATAAAGAAACGAAAAAAATTGTAACTGCACTCATTCAAAAAGTTCGAGAGAGTGAAGACGTTGGTGAAAAGCGGGAAGTTTTAATCGAATTGGGTTATAAAAGGGATAGGGAAGTTTACCCTGTTTTGGTAGAACAACTGAGTAACCGTGCAGTTAGTATTCAACATGCAGCAGTAATCTCATTGGGACGTTACGGTGATCCAAGAGCTATTGAGGAATTGATTAAACCCAAGATACTTCACTCTAGGACTGTAAACATTCGGTGGGCAGCAGTAAAAGCTATTGGGAAGCTGGGGGATTACAGAGTAATTGAACATCTACTTAAAGAAGTGGATGATCATGAATGGATTGTACGAAATCAGGCTGTAACCGAGCTGAAAGAAAAGATACGAGAGATTATTGAGTTTAAAGAAAGCCGATACGCCAGAATTCTTGTCCGATTGTTTGCTGTGGAAAACGAAGAGATCGTAGACTTAGCCATTGAAGGATTTGTAGAATTAGGTGAAGAAGGAGTTGATCTGCTTTTAGATGCGATAAAAAGTCCGTCGCTTCTGATAAGAGAAAATGCAGTACGAGCTCTTGGCCAGAAGAAAATTCGCAGAGGAGTAGGTATACTTATTGATCTTCTTCGTGACCCCGAGTGGCGGGTCCGAAGAAACGCTGCCGTGGCTCTGGGAGAGATAGGTGATAGGAGAACTGTGGAACCTTTGGTTCAATCGCTGAGAGATAATGTGGAAAAAGTACAACAACAGGCTATGTGCTCGTTAGTAACTTTTGGTAAGTTATGTACGATTCCTCTTTTGAATGCTTTTGCCCGCGAGAAGAACAAGTTTGTCCTGAGAGCTATTATTCTTACGTTGGGTGAAATAAGCGACATTAAATCTGTTCCTGCAATAATTAGACATATCAGGAGCAGCTATTTTGTAGTTCGCAGGACTGCGATTAAGGCTCTGGTGAAATTTGGTCCTCAAATTATTGATCTTCTCGTGCCCACCCTTTCTTTTAATCAATCAAACATTAAACCTCTGTTGAAAGATGCTTCTGACAATGCTAATCCTTTGCTTCAACTCAGAGCTATCAAAGCTCTGGTTGGACTTGAGGATCATCGAGCTGTTGAGCTTCTAAAAAAACTCGTGGAGGATAATTCCCCTGAGGTACAGGAAGCAGCAATGGAAGCCCTCATACAGATTGGTTGTGCAGCATGGGGCCGTTGTGGGGCTCTTGTAGTCCTTAGTGGAATTGGAGATAAATCTTTGATTCCTCATTTTATTCATTCCTTAGGCGATGATTCTGACAGTGTACGCTTAGAAGCGGTTCGTGCTCTTGCCAGGGTTGATGGGTCTGATGCAATTGATCCATTGGTAAAGGTGGCTAATAAAGACCGGGATCCGTACATCAGGTATGAAGCTGTGAGATTGCTTCGTAGGATTGGTGTTGGGTATCCTCAGGTTCTGGAGTTAGGCCTTTCAGCTCTAAAGGATCCATCCAGAAATGTTAGGTCTCAGACAGCCCGACTTTTGGGAAATTTTCAGGATGATCGGTCGATTTATCCTCTTCTTAAGGCAACGGCTGATGTTCATTGGAGTGTGCGAGAGAGTGCAGAGAATGCTCTTACCAACTTTGGAAAATCTGCAGTTCCCAGTCTAATTGAAGCTTTGACCAGCCGATTCCTGACGACGCGTTTTCGGGCAGCAAGATTATTAGGAGAGATTGAAGATCAGAGAGCTGTTGTACCGCTGGAGAAGCTCCTCGGAAAAAAACGAGAACTAAAAGAAGTTAAGAAAGTAGTTAAAGAAGCACTTGAGAAATTGCAGAAAAGAGAAGCTGCATGATAAATCGGAGTAAATGACTGATGAGAGTTAAGATTAAAATAGGAAGAGGCTCAGATATCCTGGTGTGATTTTACTATAATAATATATAGGTAATATTGAAAGGAACAGGGGTATATAAGAGCAAAGAAGTCAAACTAATATGATCAGGAACCCGGAAAAACTTGCCCGATTCGATAGGGAATACCAGAGAAATCAGAGGGTTGATATCGCTCATAATTTTCTTATTGTGGAAGCCTTATATGCAGAGGCGGTTTACCTTGGCACTTTCTCACGCCTAGACCCGCTGGATGGATTAGAGGTTGCTATAAGAATCGCAAAGGTTGTTAATAATGTTTCAAAGACTCCTTAAACATCTTGCCCGCGAATTAGATTCTGCTAAGATTCCTTACATGGTCATTGGAGGACAGGCTGTGCTGGTCTATGGTGAGCCTAGGTTGACTAAGGATATTGATATAACTTTAGGCATCAATGTTGATGAGCTGAACAGGATTATAGGTCTAGTAGATGCGATTAAATTAAAAATTATTGTTGATGACTATAAAAACTTTGTAAAAGAAACCTTAGTCAAGCTTGTCTTGTTTATTATCAGCCTTAGCAAGACGTTAAAGAAAATAAAGCGTTCAGATACGGATTAGTCGAACAAGACCCCAATGATGAGCCGGCCAACAAACTTATTGTAAAAATTGCCAAAAAGAAAAAATGTAAGATTTTAAAACAATAATTTGACAGATTTTATTACATGTGCTATATTTATATTGACCTTGGAAGTGGAGGTGCAAAATGGCGGATACCTTCTATAAAAAATTAGGTACACGGATTAAAGCCTTAAGAGAGCAAACTGGATATTCACAGGAGAAGTTAGCTGATTTACTTAAGATAAGCAGAGTTTCACTATCTCAAATTGAAACTGGAGGTAGAAAAATAAGTGCCAAGGAAATAGCGGAGCTTTCAAAGATATTTAACGTTGCTTCGGATGTTTTGCTTGATTTAAAAAAGGATATAAAAGTTGTCTTAGAAAAAACGACTAAACCTACAAAAACAAGGCCAGAAATTCGTATTAACGTACCGCAAAAGAACTTAGAAAAGTTTAAGGAGGTTTTGCTTTATATCCTTAATAAAGTAGGTTCAAAGCCGAATATAGGGGAGTCTGTGTTGTATAAACTTCTTTATTTTATTGATTTTAATTATTACGAAAAGTATGAAGAGCAGCTTATAGGGGCTACTTATATAAAAAACAATTATGGCCCCACCCCTAAAGAATTTTTAAAGGTAATTGAGGATATGGAGGCCAAAAAGGAGATAGTTAAAATTAAAGACAAATATTTTCAGTACCCACAAAGAAAATACCTTCCTTTAAGGGTACCAGATTTATCTAAGCTAAATGAAGACGAAAGAAATATGATAGATTTTGTTTTATGGAAACTTTCCGATATGAGTGCTACACAGATAAGCGAATTTTCCCACAATGATGTTCCCTGGCTTACCACAGATGACGGTGAAATAATAGATTACGAATCTGTTTTTTACCGCACCCCGGAATACTCTATGAGGTCTTACAGTGAAGAAGATATTCAATGAAGTTAGGGAACTCAGGGAATTTGAAAAGGATTTAAAGAAACTCATCAAAAGATTTAGAACGCTGAAAGACGATTTAGATATATTTACAGAAAAACAACTTCGGCTTTTTCATAAATTAGGCGTAGATAATAAGGGAATAGTCCAAATATCAGATCTTGGAATCGAATACCCGAAAATTTATAAAGCAAGAAAATTTGCATGTAGATCCTTAAAAGGAAGAGGTTCTGCAAGTGGCATTAGGGTAATTTACGCATATTTTGAAGATGAGGATTGTGTGGAATTTATTAAGATTTTCTATAAGGGCGACAAGAAGAATGAAGATAGTGAAAGAATATTAAGATATTACAGCAATGGAGGGTGAAAATCAGTTTATCTTGTTTATTGTCATGGAAAGAAAATAGCTGGCAGCCAAAAATGAAATTCTTATAGTTTTTTAATATGCGTAACACTAGCAAGGAAGCTGTTATTGCTGCACTGTTTGGGAACCTTAGTATTGCAGCATTCAAGCTTGTAGCAGCTTTGTTAAGCGGTTCTTCTTCGATGCTTGCGGAGAGTTACCATTCTATCTCAGACACCTTTAACCAAGTTCTCCTTCTTTACGGTTTGCGTCGCAGCAAGAAAGCCCCAGATAAGAGCCATCCATTTGGACATGGAAAAGAGCAGTTCTTCTGGTCATTCATGGTTGCAATTCTCTTGTTTGGAATTGCTGGAACTCTGTCTATAAGAGAGGGCTATCATAAATTACTGAGCCCTGAACCGATCAGCCGTATTGGACTTGCATATCTTGCAATTGCCGTAGGGATAATATTTGAAAGCTATTCGTTAAGCATTGCGGTCAGGAGCTTAAAAAGAGAAATGGGGATTGAAAAGCACAAGAACCTCATTGAAGGGATAAAACGCAGTAAGGATCCAACGACTCTAACAGTTCTCTTTGAAGATTCGCTTGCATTAGCCGGACTTTTTGTTGCAGCAGTGGCAATTGCTCTTGTGCGAGTTACAGGAATCTTGATTATAGATGCTATTGCTTCGATTGTAATTGGGGTGTTGCTCATGGTCTTTGCAATTTTTCTTGCACATGAGACAAAGAATCTCTTGGTGGGGGAGTCGGTAACGCCGCTCAAAAGGAAAAAAATTTTAAAGGCTGTCAATTCCTTTGATGAAATTAACAAAGTTATAAGCCTTAAAACGATGCATCTCAGTTCGGATGAAGTGCTGGTTACAGTCGAAATTAATTACAGGGATGACATAATCGTTGATGAGCTTGAGAAGGTGAATGACAGAATTGAAAGGAAGATAAAGAAGATTATCCCTAATGCTAAGATATACTTGGAGGCAGAAGACCAATAAAATTTTGGGAAGCATTGACGACATTTGTTTTGCACTATATTATTAACATTCGAGAAATTCCAAATGTGTATATTGAATAAAAATAAGACTAAATCACAGCAAGCACAAAAGGGAGATTAAAAAATGGAAAGAACAGATGTATTAGTAATCGGTGGAAGTGCTGCAGGTATTGTCGCTGCCGTAACAGGGAAATCCTGTTATCCTGATAAAGATATTTTGCTTATTCGAAAAGAGAAACAGGTAGTTGTTCCTTGTGGAATTCCTTATATCCTTGGATTATTAGAAAGCAGCGATAAAGATATTGTGCCTGATGCAGTTTTAAGCAAATCAGGTATAAGGCTTAAAATCGGTGAGGTGATCTATATAGACCAGAAAAATAAGGTTTGTAAGACTGCTGATGGTGAAGAATTTAGCTTCGAAAAACTTGTTTTGGCAACTGGGTCTACACCTGTAATCCCAAAATGGCTAAAAGGGGCTGAACGGGAAAATGTATTGAACTAAACCGCTTCGCGGTATACGGATAAACGTTTGATTTTTTAATCCTGGATAGATTTTCATCTTACTCGTAAACCTTCTTTGAAGAGTCTAAGATTGGTATCACAAAATCTATAACTTTACGAAGGAGGTTTCATGAATACTTTACGTCAACGCATGTGGGAAGACATGCACATCCGCAACCTTTCTCTGACTACTCAAAAGAAGTATCTGAGACAGGTTGCATCATTCGCAAACTATTTTAATAAGTCTCCTCGATTACTGGGAATTGAGGATATTCGTGTTTTCCTGCTCTATCTTGCCCAGGAGAGGAAATTATCAGCAAGTTCAGTTAATGTAACCGTATCCGCTTTAAGGTTTTTCTACAGGGTAACTCTAGGATGCCAATGGGATATTGAAAAGATTTATTTTGCAAGACGTGAGAAAAAACTCCCTGTTGTTCTCAGTCCGGATGAAGTGGCGCAGTTCTTAAAGGCTGTAGAGAATAAAAAACACAAGGCTATTTTAATGACGACATATGCGGCCGGGCTGCGTATCTTAGAAACAACAAGGCTCAGACTATCCGACATTGACAGTCGACGCATGACCATTCGAATCCAACAAGGCAAGGGAAAAAAAGACCGCTATGTCATGCTTTCTGAGAAACTTCTTATAATTCTGCGTGATTACTGGAAAGAATAGCGGCCTTGTTCCTGGCTGTTCTATGGCAAAACTAAAGATGATCCTATTTCAACTGCGACGCCTCGTCAGGTTTGCAGGCTTGCGAGCTATGAATCGGGCATTAAGAAAAGAGTGACCCCTCATATCCTTCGCCATTCATTTGCCACACATTTGCTGGAGCAAGGCACAAATCTTCGTACCATTCAGATTCTTCTTGGACACAGTAGCCCGAGTTCCACGGCAGTATATACACATATCGCTGTTCAAAACTTAAAAGCTACGACCAGTCCTCTTGATACTCTTCCGGATATGTAATTTCCCTGCTTGTAATGGGAAGAACAAAGCCGGAAGTCGCAGATATATTCTGCGAATATGGAGAAGCATATCGCCATAAATTTGGAACATCCACAAACTCTCAACAGTGGCGTACAATGCATGCTATCAAAGTTTGCCGTACCGCTGAACTCGGAGGACATATTGACCAATGTGATCACTGCGGGCATGAGGTTATTTCGTATAATTCATGCAGGAATCGTCACTGCCCTAAATGCCAGTCACTGGCAAAAGCAGAATGGCTGGAGGCCAGAACAGCAGAACTATTGCCGGTTGACTATTTTCATGTCGTCTTTACTATACCTGAAGTACTAAACCAGCTCACACTGCAAAACAAGCGAGAAGTTTATAACATTCTCTTTAAAGCAGTCTCAAAAAGTTTGCTTACTATTGCGGCTGATTCAAAACATTTGGGAGCAAATATCGGTTTTATGGCTATCCTTCATACCTGGGGCCAAACACTTCTTCTGCATCCTCATCTTCACTGTGTCATCCCCGCAGGAGGATTATCACAGGATGAGAGAGCATGGATAAACTGCCGTAAGAGATTCTTCCTGCCGGTACGCGTCCTCTCGCGTCTTTACAGACGTTTCTTTATTGAACTTCTCATGAAAGCTTTTAATCAGGATCGGTTGAAGTTTTATGGAAAAATCAGTCATCTCTCTAATCCGGAATCGTTTGCACAGCTTATAAAAAAATGTTTTAACTCCGAATGGGTCGTCTATGCGAAACCACCTTTTGGAGGAGCGGAGAAAGTCCTGGATTATCTGGGCCGCTATACTCACCGCATCGCAATTTCCAATAACCGTTTATTGAGAGTTAAAGATGGCAAAGTTTCTTTCTCCTGGAGGAATTACCGGCAGGAAAATAAGGTCCAAACTATGACTCTGCAGGCAGAAGAGTTTATTCGCCGCTTTTTACTCCATGTTCTCCCTTCAGGATTTATGCGCATCCGTTACTTCGGTTTTCTAAGCAATCGTCATCGTACTGAGAAGTTGAAACGTTGCCGAAAACTTCTCCAGGTGCATCAGACAGCAGTTAAATCTACTATAGTAGATTGGAAAGAACGCTACGAATCCTTGACCGGCAAACCAGTAGATCTGTGTCCTTTTTGTCATAAAGGGCACCTTATTCCTATACAAAACCTTTTACCTTTGCGGTTTCCTCTCACAAGACCGCCGCCACAGACAGGGATAAATGATAACTATATTAATGCAATTTAAATTCAATAAATACCCTGACTTCCAGGAATGATGGGATGACTATGCATATTTTTATTCAATGCCTTAATAATAAAACTCAATACTGTATGTTTTGTCATTCCATGGTTTACAAATATTCATATCATACATGCTTTAAAGCAATAAAAAGCACTCCCTCCTTTATGCCATACTCAAGATTATCTCCCGAGACCTCAATACAATCCCCATAGGAGCGATTCCGTCAGTTTATAGTTCAATTCATTCTTTCGGTAATGCTCGCTCATTTTATTCGCAAGACTAACGAAAGAATCTTACCCATTACCTTTAATAGTGCATTTCTGCTTACCTTTACCTATGTATTTCTGTTTACCATTGGGTGTGTATTTCAGTTTACCCTTTCCACAAGTTCATAGCACCACAGGAGAGATTCCTTCCTTGAGATTCCGAAGGGCACTGAATGAGAAAAAATCCCTGTTCAGAGAGTTTAAGGTGCCTCCTCCTTTCCAATCTAGTAAAGATATATTCTGCCTGAGAGCAGAACGAGTGGTTAACCCTTATCGAAAAATATCATTTAACAATCTTGAATTTCGCATCTCTGAGGTTCCTATAAGAGAGACAGTACAATTACGGATCATTCCTGATAAAGATACCGGAGTCGCAGAAATTAGATTTTGGTACAAGAACAAGTTGGTTGGCATCCAAAAAGTTAAAAATGAAGACCTGAATTTAGTGCACTTTTAATTTTTAAATAGTCCACTTTTAAATTTTAACTAACAAAATATAATTTTTGCTTGACAAAGAGATTGTTTAATTTTAAACTATTAATGAAAATGATTTTCATTATCATTAATAGACAATAAAATGCATACTCCGTATAAATGGCGTCGGCAGTTTCAGGGTCATGTTTCTCGATGGACTATACCAAGGGAAGCAATCCTGAACCTTTTGAGCCAAACATCAAAGCACATGAGTGCTAAAGAAATCTATGCAACTCTTTATAGGATATATCCAGGAATCGGATTGGCTACAATTTATCGCACTATTGACCTGCTTTCTCGAATGGGTCTTATTAACAAAATAGATATTGGAGATGGCCAGAGCAGGTACGAATTTCGCTCAGGCGAAAAAAAAGAACACCACCAACTGTGGAAAAATCATCGACTACAGCGATTTCATAGATGAAGAGAAGGAACTGATCAAAAAAGTCGAAAAGAATTTAGCACGAAAATATAATTTTCTTGTCCAAGATCACATTATTGAATTTTATGGATTATGTAAAGATTGTAAATAAAAAATTTCTCCAAAAAGGAGGTAAATAAAATGCCAATGGGTGACAGAACAGGACCTTGGGGACTTGGTCCCATGACCGGACGCGGCATGGGGTATTGTTCTGGATCTCCGGTTCCAGGTTTTATGAATCCAGGTCTGGGCTTAGGTTTTGGCCGCGGTTTTGGCTTTGGCAGAGGCTTTGGTAGAGGCTTCGGTTTCGGTAGAGGACGTGGATGGGGTCTAGGCGGGTTTGGGGGTTATCCTTATCCTCCAGCAATGCCTTATGGTTATTCCTCCCCTTATAGCTATGGCTATCCATACCCAATGTATCCCGGAGTTGGTTATCCTGGGCCAACAACTACTCCCGCTAGCGGCCAGAAAAAATAAAGAGTACTCATAAACTTTTTGAAAGGAGGTGAAAACGATGCCATTTGGAATGGGACCAGCAGGTTGGTATTCTTGGCCATATATGGCCTATTGGATGAGGCTTTGGTATCCACAGTGGGCTTCTCCTTATTTTGCCCCACCATGGTTCTCTACCATACAAGATGAAGAGGCCTTTCTTAAAGACCAGGCGAAAATGTTGGAAGACCAGCTTGCACAGGTCAAAAAAAGACTGGAAGAAATCAAAAAACAAGAAAAGGAGAAAAAATGAGAAACAGACGGATGTATTATATGACTGGTCTACCTGGCTGGATGAGGTACGGTTTTTCTCCTGGTTGGGTAGGCAGAAGTCCGACAGGGCTAGGTCCAGCAGCTCAATATCTTACCTCCGGCACCTGGCCCACGCCTCAAATGAACTATGCTTGGCAGCAGGGACAGATTCCTTTCTCGCCCATGCCAGGATTTCCCCAGCCTGGCTACCCTAATCCGTATGATCCTTGGGGAGCAGCACCATTGACACCTAAACAAGAATTGAATATCCTCAAAGCAGAAGCTGAGCAACTTGAGGATGAGTTGGCAGGTATAGAAAAGCGAATAAAAGAACTTGAAGGAGAAAATAAATGAAAATTGCAATTTCGGCTTCAGCTCCTGAACTTTCTAGTTCTATTGATCCCAGGTTTGGGAGATGTCCTTATTTCATATTCATCGATCCAGCCACTATGGATTTTGAAGCAGTGGAGAACCCTAATATTTCATCCCCTGGCGGAGCAGGTATCCAATCAGCCCAGTTTATCGCTAGCAAAGAAGCAAAAGTACTTCTAACGGGAAGCTGCGGGCCAAATGCCTTCCAGACACTGCAAGCAGCAGGAGTCGAGGTTGTAGTCGGAATAACCGGAAGTATTCAAGAAGCTGTCCAACAATATAAATCAGGTCAGTTTCAATCCATATCTCAGGCCAACGTTTCACCTCACTTTGGCATGGGCATAGGCCCTGGATCTGGTATGGGAAGAGGCATGGGTGGTGGCATGGGCCGAGGAATAGGAGGCGATGCCGGCCGCGGCCTGGGCAGAGGGATGGGATATGGCTATAGCCCTCCGCCTCCAACACCAGGAATGTCCCCACCAGACCCATTTGCACCGCAAGCATCTCCAGAAGAAGAAATTAAGGTTCTAAAACAACAAGCCGAATACCTCCGGCAGCAAATGGAGGGCATATCAAAGAAAATTAAAGATTTAGAAAAAAATAAAAAGTAAAACATTGAACTAAAGGAACAAAAAATGAAAGTTGCCATCTCTACAGATCAAGGATTTGTTTCAGCCCACTTTGGCCGCTACTCTTCCTACACAACTTTTGAAGTCAGAGAAGGAAAAATTTTAAGCAAGGAAGAAATCCCCAATCCAGGCCATCAACCTGGTTTTCTGCCTCAATTCTTATCAGAAAAGGGAGTAAACTGCATTATCTGCGGCGGTATGGGGCCTAGAGCTCAAGGCTTATTTTCTGACAAAAATATTGAGATGATTTTATAAAAATTGGTGCAGGGAAAAAGATTAAAATTCAATGATTATCTCAGTTGCCAGCGGTAAAGGAGGAACTGGAAAGACTACTATAGCTGTCAATTTGGCCCTTTCCCTTGAATATACTCATTTTATCCAATTTTTGGATTGTGATGTTGAAGAACCAAATGCTCATTTTTTTCTAAAACCCCGTATTATCGAGAGCCATCCTGTTAATCTTCCAATCCCCGAGATCTTGGAATCAAAATGTACCTACTGCGGCAAGTGCGCTGAAGTCTGCGCTTACAATGCTATTGCTGTTTTAAAGAATACCGTTCTAGTCTTCCCTGAACTTTGTCATGGCTGTGGAGGATGCAGCCTTCTTTGCCCTGAGATGGCAATAAAAGAGAAAGGTCAGAGAATAGGAATCATGGAATTTGGTGCTGTCAACAATATACAATTTATTCAGGGAAAACTTGACATAGGTCAAGCATTGTCTCTACCTCTTATAAGAGAAATTAAAAAACACAAAAACTTGACTCGAATTGTCATCATTGATGTGCCTCCAGGAACATCTTGTCCTGTCATAGAAGCAGTTAAAGGAAGTAATTTTTCTCTTTTAGTGACTGAACCGACCCCCTTCGGCCTCAATGACCTTAAACTTGCGGTGGAAACCTTAAGAAAGCTAAAAATTCCTTTTGGTGTAGTAATTAATCGAGCTGGAGTTGGTGACAGCATGGTTGATGATTATTGCCAGAAGGAAAATATTCCTATTTTGATGACCATACCTATGGATAAAAATATTGCAGTGGCCTACTCTGAAGGAAAATCCATAATCCAAACTCAACCATCCTATAGAAAAAAATTCCTTGAGTTGTTTGAAAAAGTGAAAGAATTAAAAAAATGAAACAATTGGTTGTAATAAGCGGCAAAGGCGGGACGGGAAAAACAATTATTTCTGCCTCTTTTGCCGCTCTTGCCCAAAATAAAGTCATTGTTGACTGCGACGTTGATGCTGCTGATCTTTATCTCCTCCTTCACCCTGAAATTCAAGAATCCCATCAATTCATAGGAGGAAAAAAAGCAAAGCTGGACCTTGAAAAATGCACCAGATGTGGAGAGTGTACAAAAGTCTGCCGCTTTTCAGCCATTGAAGAGAATCCCATAGGAGAATTTATTATTGATCCTATTTCCTGTGAGGGCTGCGGAATCTGTAGCTACATCTGTCCAGTTGAAGCTATAGCCATGGAAGAAAACATCTCAGGAGAATGGTTTGTTTCTCAAACTAAATACGGTCCCTTTGTCCACGCCCGACTGGCAATTGCCGAGGAAAATTCAGGAAAGCTGGTCACTGAAGTCAGGGAAAAAGCAAAAGAAATTGCTGAAAAGAACAGATTAGATTTCGTTATAATTGATGGCCCACCAGGAATAGGATGTCCAGTTATTGCCTCTCTTTCAGGCACTGACTTGGCTTTGGTTGTCACAGAACCCACCCTCTCTGGAATTCATGATATGGAGCGGGCAATTCAAATGGCCCATCATTTCAAAACTAAAACAGCCTGCTGCATCAATAAATTTGATATTAACCTCAAAAATTCAGAACAAATAGAAAATTGGTGTAATAAAAATTCTATCCCTCTTGTTGGAAAAGTTCCATTCGAGGATAATGTCACAAAATCCATGGTTCAAGGCATCCCCTTAACAGAGTTCTCAAATAATTCTGCCGCAAAAGAAATAAAAAAAATATGGCAAAAATTAATAAAATTATTAGCAACGGAGGATCATTAGAATGAAAATGTCAAAAAAAACTTTTAATGAAATCAAATCCCCACTTCGAGAGAGAGCATGGGCTTATATGCCTGATGGAATACACCAAACTCTCTCTTTAGAACCGATAATTCCGGCTATTGCAGCCAAGGCCAAGATTATTGCTGCTCAAAATCCTGATTTTATCCGAAGCGACCAAGGGCAAGTTGTCGGCATCTTCCCTGAGAAAGAAATCTACTATGGGCCTTCTTCAGGCATGGAAGAATTGCGGGAATTGGTAGCTCGATTCTGGACTTATGCTTACCAGCTAAAAGGAAAACCTGGCATTCCTGCTGAGGGACTGACCAAAAAAAATGTGGCAATTGTTTCCGGAGCAACAGAAGCTCTAGCAATTATTATGCACCTTTTTGCCTCCAAACAGAACATAGGCCTCATGCCTCTTTATTGGAGTAATTATAAGGGCATTATCATGAATGCCGGCGGAAATCCTATCGTTATAAATTTATTCAACAAAAATTATAACATTGACTTTAAAAATTTAGAACGAATTATAAAAGAAAACAAAATCACTTCTCTTCTTCTCAATTTTCCCAACAATCCTTCTGGTGACGTTCTAAATGAAGACGAACTGACAAGGTTGTCTGAACTGACCAGGCGGATGAATCTTATAATCATAGCTGACGAAGTCTATAATTTTATCCGCTATAAGGGCCAACCACAATCAATGCTTTCCTTTGCTCCCGAAAGAACAGTTGTCATTAGCTCTGCCTCCAAAGAATATTTAATCCCTGGGGCAAGGGTAGGCTATATCATTGCAGCTGACGATACTTTTACCAACAGCTTGATGCCAAAGATGATTCGCTCCTTTTCTTCTTCACCTAATGTCCTAGGCCAGCGTCTGTTGATTGATATCTTGAAAGGAGAAGTGGAAGATTTTGAAAACGGCCAACAACCTCGATTTATCACCGCAGTTAAAAAAGAGCTCAAACAACGTTGTAATCTCATCATATCTATTCTTAGAGAAAAAGGATTCATTCTTTCTGGCAGAGACAAAGACTTTCCGGCAGGTGCAATCAGTGTTTTGGCCAGGCTCCCTGAAGAAATAAAAGTCGATGATAAAACTTTCATTGATAAAGCTTTGGAGCTTAAAAAATTCAGCGCTGTTCCTGGCTCTGCCTTTGGGGCTCCAGGATGCATTCGATTCGGCTATGCTGGCATGACCCAAGAAACTATTAAGAGACTTCCCCAAAACCTGCAAGATGTACTCGATTTTTATAGAAAATGAACTTTTTAAGAACCTAAGCATGGCCATGATATTCTTGATATTACCCCTTTTAGATATAAAAATGTTTTTTTAATTAGCACCTGGGAAACATTTTACAATAACAGATTTTGGAAAAGTAATCGCTATCGGGAAATATGAAACATCAAAAAGGAGACAATACAAATGCCAATTTATGAGTATAAATGTCAAAAGAAAGGATTTTAAGATGCTAATTGATACAAAAACAAGAGAACTCTTAGATAAAAAGTACAGCCAAGAATTAAAAGAAGATATAGACATTAGAGTTTTCACCCGAAATATTATTGTTAGGGGTGAAAATCCTGAGTATGCTCAATTCAGTAAAGAGCTGGTAAAAGAACTTTCTCAAATAAATAACAAAATAAAAGCAGAATATTTAAGCCCTAGTGATGAAGTGGTAAAAAAATCAAATTTATCCTTTTCACCCACTATTTCAATCGGCAAAAATAATGGCTATTCAATCCAATATTGGGGAGTACCTGCTGGTCAGATAGCAAGCACACTTATTGAGACTGTATCTCTTGTTTCTCAAAGGAAAAGCGGCCTAAATAATTCTTTAAAAGAAAAATTAAAAAGTATAGATAAAAACTTGATGATAGAAACTTATTTCAGCCTAGATTCTCCTGCATCTAGTCAGGCAGTTCTTTTGAGCAATCGAATAGCAATTGATTTGCCGGGTAGAGTTATGAGCCGCTCTATAGAAGCTGAAGAAGCAATGGATAGGGCAAAAAGTTTTAATATATATACTCTGCCATCTGTTTTGATAAATGAAAATAGAGAGTCCTTAATATCTGGTTTTATCTCTGAAGAAAAGCTTGTTTATCAAATTATTTTTTATGGTTCATCAAATAGAGATGCCATTCTGGCTAAAGTAGAAGAAGAGGAAAAGAAAAAGAAAATGCTTATTGATAATCCAGATCACCCTCTTTTTTTAAGCGCTTCTAATTTTGATCAGGCCATTAAGAAATATCCATTTCTCGTCATTGATTGCTGGGCAGAATGGTGTGCTCCCTGTCTTATGGTTCATCCAATAGTAGAAAATTTAGCCAAAAAACATAAGGGAGAAATAACGTTTGCAAAATTAAACATCGACCAAAATAAAGAAATCGCAGCCCGTTTTGGAATAATGTCAATTCCTACCTTGCTCGTATTTAGAAATGGCCAGAATATAGACGCTATAATTGGTGCCTCACCACAATATGTGCTGGAGGAGAAACTTAGAAGTTATTTATAGCAAAATGAACAAGGTCCAAGCATTAGAATTTTTCAATTCAATGGTAAAAATAAAAATCTCGCCAAAATCTTGGGATTATATTTTGGCAACCTACCACGATTTTTTTCAAGTATTCTACAGAAAACAAGTGATGAATTGCCGGCATAACATGATTGATAATTATAAGAAAAAAAGGACATCAAGCAATGTCGTTATTTGTTGACAGTGAAAAATGCACAGGCTGTGCTCTTTGCCTCTCCATCTGTCCTATGGAGGCTATAGCAGTCACCCAAAATAAAGCTGTAATTGATAATAACAAATGTACTGAATGCCTGAAGTGTATAAATGAATGTCCGGTCAATGCAATTTATCAAATTCTTGATAAAAAAGTTTCTGTTGTAAAAAGAGAGAATTCAATTCCTCGCCAAATAAACCCACCCCAACCTCAACCTAAACAAACCTTCTGGACCGAAAAGCGAAAGCAGCCGGTAATCGAACTCGGTAATATATTCTTAAGTGGAATGAAAAAATTAGCAAATAACTTCTTTAGAAATGAGCCAACATTTGGCAGAAGAAAAAGAGGCAGAGGAAAAGGACCTGGTAGACATGGAAGAAGATATGGGAGAGGAAGACATTAAAGGCTTATTATCTTTATCAGAGGGATAATCTAATCAAATTAATTTTAGCCTAAGGAAATATTTAAGGCACAAAAAAGGGGAGAAATGTTTGAAGAAAATTTGAAAGAAATCATAAAACAGACATTAAAAAAGATTGAACATCCTGAGATTGCTAAAACTTTATTCGAACTGGGAATGATAAAAGACATAAGATTTGAAGATGGAAAAGTTTTTCTTACATTAAAGCTTCCTTTAAAAGAAATACCCATAAAAGAATTTTTGATTGAAGATATAAAAAGAACTTTAAAGGAAAAGGTTCCTGATATAATTGTCGAAATAAATCTGAAAGAGATGAACCAAGAAGAAAAACTTAAATTTATGAAAATGGCCCAGGAAGCATGGAGGGGATAGATATGGAAAATGATGTTGAAATGTGGTTAAAAAAAGACGGTCAGGAATTTTTAGAGAGTATCGGCCTTAGGAAAGGGCAGGCTATATTGGATTTTGGCTGTGGTCAAGGCCATTATACCTTACCTGCTGCAAAAGTTGTGAGTGAAGAGGGAAAAGTATATGCTGAAGATAAAGATAAAGAGGCCTTAGACGAATTAGTTCAATTGATCGATAATTATAATATAAAAAATATAGAAATCATAAATCGAGAATCAAAGATCCCTTTGGAAGAAGAATCCTTAGACTTTGTTTTATGTTACGATGTCATTCACTATTTAAAAGATAGAAAAATCATTTATTATGAATTCTATAGAGTTTTAAAACCAAAAGGAATTTTTTCTCTTTATCCTAAGCATCACAAAAATGACTCTCCTCTAATGGAGTTAGCTGACCTGGAATTAAAAGACATTATTAAAGAAGTAAAAGAAGCAGGCTTTTCTTTACATGATAAATATTTTAAAAAGCTTCTTCACGATGATTATTATAATAAAGGCTATATATTAAACTTTAGAAAGGGCTGATTAGCTATGAAAATTTCTAAGTGGCAAATAGAAATAAGATTAGAAAGAAAGCAAAAGGATATATTTTTTGCTGGACATTTTCAATCCCCAATTCCTGTTGGAGATCAGGACCGATTTAAAAGTCTCACCTATTATCCTCCTAATCCAGATTATTATTTTGAATTAGAACTTCATGAGCACAGCCAGAAGAAAATGCTGAAGATAGAAGATACCCAGGGAAATGCGAAAAATTTTATTCGCTGGGGTGAATTTCACTTCAAAGTGGGAGATGAAGAATGTAAAGTTCAGGCCTATAAGAATGATCCTAGAGAAGAGAGGCTGTTTATTCCTTTCCGAGACGCTACCAGCGGCAAAAAGACTTATGGAGCAGGAAGATATCTTGATTTAAGCCCAGAAGAACACCTGACAGCAGCAGGAAAATGGATACTGGATTTTAACAGAGCTTATAATCCTTGGTGTGCCTATAATAACAATTATGCCTGCCCTTATGTGCCCCCTGAAAATTGGCTTAAGGTGAAAATACTTGCTGGGGAAAAGAAATATACTCTAGGTGATCGATGATAACTAAAATTGCCATATCAAGCGGAAAGGGAGGAACTGGCAAAACATTTATAGCTACCAATATGGCTATTACTCTTGCCAAAAGAGGAGAAAAAGTCCGATATCTAGATTGTGATGTTGAGGAGCCTAATGGACACCTTTTTCTAAAGCCTCAAATTTATAAGGAAGAAGATGTTATGCTTTTGTCTCCTGCTGGAGTTGATGAAGAAAAATGTATTAACTGCGGCCAATGTGCTGAAGTATGTCATTATAACGCTATCGCCGTTCTAAAAGATAAAGTTCTATTTTTTAATGAGCTGTGTCATGTATGTGGTGCCTGTATAATAATTTGCCCTGTAGATGCCATTATTGAAAAAGAAAGAAAAATTGGTCTTCTCCGGCATGGGAAAAACAACTCGATTGATTTTCATTATGCTCTTCTTGAAACTGCAGAAGGAGACATGTCTCCAAGGCTAGTTAAAAAAGTAAAGAATTATATAGGAGAAGGAATTAATATCCTTGACTCTCCTCCAGGAACTGCTTGCCCTGTTGTGGAAAGTGCAAGAAGGCATGTAGATTCCTGGCCATCATAGAAAAAAGCTTTGCCAATAAATCCCGATTTACTATTGATAGTATTGCTTGTGAGGGATGTGGAGTTTGTTATCTTGTCTGCGATGACAAAGCTATAAAAGTAGAAGATGCTGTTAATGGAGAATGGTTCGTCTCAGAGACAAGATTTGGTCCAATGAGTCATGCAAAATTGGGAGTTGCTGAAGAAAACTCGGGAAAATTAGTGACCTTGGTAAGGAACAAAAAAGCCCAACTTGCTGAGCAGTATGGAAAAAATGAAGCAATAATAGATGGCTCTCCTGGCACAGGTTGTCCTGTAATTGCCTCTCTAACTGGTGCCACCTATGCCTTAGTGATTACAGAACCAACTGTATCAGGGATTCATGATTTAGTTCGCATCCTAGAAGTAATAGCACACTTCCAAATTCCATCTGGGATTGTAGTCAATAAATATGATTTGAATATGGAAATAACTGAGAAAATAAGATTATTAAGCCCAAATTACAATGCCGAATTTATAGGAGTTATTCCCTACGACCAAAAGATAACCGAGGCTCAAATGCAGGGGCTTTCTGTTGTTGAATATACCAAGGGTCCCATAGTTGAAAATATAAATCAAATTTGGCAGAAAGTTAGAAATTTTATATTGTAATTCCAAACTTTTTGTCTGAGAAAATAAGCCATTATTATCCACAGTCAAAAGTAGAAATTAACGGATTTATGGCTAGATATTATGACATCTTGCTGGATACGGTAACATTGGGGAGATACCGGCCCTTGATAGAAAAAGCTATTGAGTTAATGGCAATTAGACCTTCAGATAAAATTCTTGATTTAGGAAGTGGCACAGTAACTGAGAGACATCTTGCTTTTTATAAAAGAAGGGCCTGTTATTTAGGCGCGGTTATCCCCGAACCTCTCTATATTGATAAAGGCTTAAGAGAACTGTTGACACAGATGGGCATTGATAGTGATGACAAAATAGACGGACTAAAAAAATTATTGGACACAATTCACCAATCAGGTACAAAGGCCATTGCCCATCTCAATCATCCAGGAAGAATGGCAAATCCTAACATTCCGGGCAATTATTTTCTCTCCTCAACAGATAGACCTTGTGAAAACGGTGAAGAAAGACCAAGAAGAATGGATAGAGAAGAGATGAATAAGGTCATTAGTCTATTCGTAGAAGGAGCGGTGAGGGCCAAGAAAGCTGGCTTTGATCTTATAGAACTGCAATTCGGCCATGGATATCTCCTGGCCCAATTTATTTCACCTTATGTTAATGACAGAAGTGATGAATTTGGTGGAAGCTTTGAGAACAGGATTAAGTTTCCCCTTCAAGTTCTAGAGGCAGTCCTAAATGTTGTAGATCTACCCATAATCGTCAGAATAAGCGGTGATGAAATGATTCCTGAAGGCTAAAACTGCCCGAAATGATAGCCTTATCCAAGATTCTCTAGAAGAGAGGGGTTAGAGCTGTTCATGTCTCTGCAGGGACTGTTTGCTCTACGCCGCCTTGGTTCTTTCAGCATATGTTTGTCCCCAAAGGAAAGACCTGGGAAATGGCAAAAAATATTAAAAAAGAGATAACTATACCTGTTATATTTGTCGGTCAAATCAATACCTTCGACGATATTGAAAAGGCCAAAAAAGACTACTCAGCTGATTATATGGCTATTGGCAGGGCTTTATTAGCAGATCCAGATTTTGTTGGCAAATATTTGGGCCAGGTTCAGGGAAGAGTACGCCCCTGTTTAGCTTGTGTCGAAGGATGTTTAGGAGGAGTGAAATCAGGACAGGGACTTCAATGTCTTGTCAATACTGAAGTAGGAAAAGAAAAAGAAGTGTTTAAATTTACAAATCGACCCAAAAAGTATGCTGTTGTCGGAGGAGGATTAGCTGGAATGGAAGCAGCCCTAATTTTAAAGAAAAAAGGACACGAGGTTGACCTTTATAAGAAAAATAGACTGGGAGGACAGTTTAATTTTGCTCCCCTGACTCCCCATAAGAAACCAATGGCCAAATTAATTCCATACTTTGTGGAAGAATTGAAAAATAATAAGGTGAATATAATTTTTAAGGAGGCAACTAAATCAGATCTCATCTCAAAGTATGATGGTCTCATCCTGGCTACTGGCTCTAAACCAGTAGTACCGCCAATCCCAGGGTTAGATAAATTTTACTGGGCTGATATTCTACTCGAAGAGAATTTGCCTGAAAATAAAAAAGTATTAATTATCGGGGGGGGCTGGTGGGCGTTGATATTGCCACTGCTTTAATTCCTAGAAACAATAAAGCGATAATTGTTAAACGCGCCACTGATTTTGGGGAAGATATGGAAGTGATTGCCAAGACCCTTTCCCTCAAGATGATGAGAGAAAAAGAAACTATTTTCAGTGACCATACGCATATAAAAAAAATTAAAGGAAGAACTGTTTATGCTGAAAAAAAGGGAGAGGAAATAAGATTTGAGAATATAGATATAATTGTCGTCTCGACCAAAAACATAGGAAATTCGTTTTTCTATTGATGATGATTTTCACTCGATTTCATCAAATTTCCACCCTTAATCACCCATTATAAATATAAAAAACGGGTCAAGTCAATAGAAATTGCGACACAAAGAGAGAATCACATGCAATGAGCCTGAGTGATGCTTAGAAAGAATAGAGTTCACCCTTGTCCCTGACCTAGGGAGTTGGAATGTCATATATATTCTGATTGTTCCTCCATACTGAGCTGAGCTTGAGGAGGGGGCCGCTCGGCATCTTCTTTACTCTCAGCCCTGACTTTGGATTGCCGCAGTCTAGATATTTTTCTACCACTTTCTGAACAATAGGTCGTAGGTGACCATAGGAAGAAAACTCTGTTCTAGGCACTGATTTTGTCTCTTCTACGAGTAGGGTGATGTTATCTCTAAAGCCGGCTGTAGTGCTGATCAGCCCGGCAATGATTATTATCAGAATACCCAGATGGACTATATCTGAGCCTCACCATGCGTGATCAAACTCCACAGCAGGGTCACAACTACTGTCACAATTAAGGTAATAGCAAATGTCGTGATGAAATGGAAAAACCAGCTTCTCTTTTTCAATTTCAACCTCCTTATGATTCAGTTATATAAATCCCTTTAGAATTTGCTTCGATCCAAAATCAAATCTTACCATATCAATGCCCTAATTGCGTTTCAAGATTTATGTGAGTTCGATTGCCATGTATTTAGCTTGTAATATGCCTGCGATATTGATAAATTATATCTAAGCTAGATTTTAAAAAATATTGATGTGACCATTCTTCCCAAAAAAACTGAGGCAGGAAATCCTGATTTTTGTATTTGGGACGGGAAAAATCACATTAATTAACCAATCAAATTCTAAATTTTATTTTTCTTGAGAAAAGAAAGTCTTAAAATGTTTGTTCTTTGATTAGATTGGTCAAGGCTTCCTGTATATTTTCTTTATTGAAAAAAAGTTTCACGCCTCTTTCTTGAAGTCTTTTTATCCCCTTTTTACCGATTCTTGCAGATAAAATGATCTCACAATCGTTGATTAAATCATAAACGTCTAATGTTTTTAAATGCTGCAGAGTTTTTTCATAGGGATTGTTTCTTTTTTCAATAAACTTGAATTTTTTCCCATTTTCTATTTCGTAAATGAACATATATTTGGCCATGCCTAACATTTTAGGGAAAATATTTATTCCATCGTTGCTGGGAATCGCGATGAGAGTGTGTTTTTCTTTGTTGAGATTGGATTTCTGGGCTTTTAATAGACGTATATAATTTTTCGTAAAGAAAAATTCCTGAATATTTTCAAAATGATATTCTGATAATATTTTTTCCCAATTTCTTTGAATAAAGTCATAAGCGTATTTACATTGCCCTTCAACAAAGTTAAAAACAAGGCGGTGATGGAAGGGGATAGACTGAATATCAAATTTAGAGTAATCGAGAATATTAAGAGATCCTCCTTTTTTGAGATGGGTTAGGGTATTTTGCAAGATGATTTTTCTGACTTCTTGGGGAAAACCATGAAAAACAAAACTCATGAATACTTTATCAAATTTTTCATGAAGATTGAATGGTCTGTCAATCCGCTGTTTTTTAAACTGAACATTGGGGTAACTTTTGCATTTTTTTTCAAACTGCCTCTGCATGATTTCTGATATATCTAATCCTGTGATTTTACCGCCTGAGTTTAGATATTTTGCCATCAAGCAAGCATTGCGTCCTGTACCGCATCCAAAATCAAGGATACTGTCTTCAGGTTGAATATGTAGAGATTTGATGACCTTTTTTATGATCGGTTTATAGAGACCCAAAGTGGCCATATCCAGTTGTAAGTCATAATATTTTTGGATAAAAGGAGTTAATTCTACTCTTGAATCCGGATATAATCTTTTTTGGCTTTGAACCGCATGGAGGTTATCATCATCTCTGATGGAATCGCGTTTATGGGGGATCATATTTAAATTTAATAAGATTTTCCTTCGTTTTCTTTTTATTTTTCATAAATAAGAATCTGGGAAAAATCAATTTCTGGAAATTCTGAGATCAATTTTTCATATTCTTCTTTACTGATTTCTTCAAAGGGGGCTAGCTGATAAACCGTATTATCTTTGGGTAAAAAAGTAAGCCCTCCAATGATATCCCAGTTTTCATACAACCAGTTAGCTACTTTTATCCATTCATCATCTTTAGTGAGAATAGTTTGCGAAGGATTATGTTCCGTATACTTTTCTTTAACCATTTTCCAGTATTCCAATTGATCAATGGCATTCAGATCTTCTTTAAAAATTGATTTATCCGGGGCTTTGACTGGAAAATCAAAAACATAAGTGGTTGCGGTAGCCTCAGTTTGCCCGACTTCTGGATGATAGGGAACTTTTTGTTCTCTTAACATTTTACAAAGAGGGTCTCCAGCCGAAATCCGAATTCTTCTTAAGTAATAAAGGCTGTGCCTGGGATGCATTCCGGGAGCCGCATCGACTAGTTGAGAGACCGTTCCTGATGGTTTAACCGAAGACACTGATGTGGAAGGATTGATATTTAATTTTTTGGCATACTCTCTGTTTGTTTCTAAGATTTTTTTGTAAATTTTCTTTAAGACATTCGTATTTCGCACCGCTGGGCAATCCCATTGGCCGGTAATAGAGACTCCGAGTAACCTTTCTTCTTCACAATTTTCCCCCCATTCTTTAGATATATAAGGAAAATCTGTGAGGCTTGATTGATAGGTGCCTAAAATCGCAGCGATTTCAGCCTTTTTTAATAAAGATTCTTCCGTATCTTCCGGGCGGGCAACGATTTCAGTTAGATTGCAAAACTGCTTGTCTCGTAGGGTTATTTCTCCGCAAGGATTGGTTCCCGAGGTTTGTAAGTATTTTTTGAATTTTTTCCATCTTCGTTGGGGCATCTGTTTTTTTAGTCCGGCTCTATTAAAAATGCCTCTTTCTCCGGTCCCGCTTTTTGCTAGAGACAACCATTCTTCCATAAATTTGGTTGCTGATGGTTTTTTATTATATACAGCAGAATTATTAGCCATGGAACGTTGGGGATTCGTGATGTAATAATGGCCGCTTTTTGAATCTCTTATCTTTTCATCTTCTAAATCAGAAAGTGAGATAAGAGCGCTTCTCCTCACTCCCCCCATTTCCACTAACTGCCCAATTTTACAAATGATATCATGAACATCAATGCTGCTGAGTCTCATTCCTTGGTTCCCTAATATTTTTTTTCTGGTAAAATCCAGCAGTGACTTTAACGGTTCCGGTCCGGAGCTGATTCCCCCCATTGTTTTTAATCGAGCCCCATAAGGCCTTATTTTAGAATAATCAAATTGAATATCTCTGCCCTCATACCAAGTTTTCATCCCTAAGGTCAACGCATCACCCCATCCTTCTTTACTGTCTTGGATAACATGTACAGGCAGTGTTTCTCCCGTTTGATATTTTACGATAGGAAGTTGCTGGACATTTTGATTTTCTACTGAGAAACCTACTCCGGCTCCGCACATGAGCAGATACATGATTTCAGCAAAATCTTTGAGTTTATTAGGGGCTGTGTAAGAACAATTATAGGTAGCCACATTGGTGGCTCTGGTTGCTTTGCCTGCAGACCAAATGAGGCGCATTGAAGGCATTGCTTTTTGATTAAGGATGTACTCTCTAATTTCTTTGTATTTTTCTTTTGTTATTTTGTCTCCCAAATTTTCACGCATAAAGTTAACATACCTATCCACTGTTTCAATCCAGGTTTCTCTTCTCTGCTCTTCAGGCAGCCAGCGAGAATAGGTTCTATAATAAATAAATTCTCCTAATGCATCTTGAAAGTATTCTTTGCTCTTCTGAGCTAATTCTTTAACTTTTTTGGGGACAGCTTTTTGCTTTTCTCTTATTTTGGCTCTTTCCTGACGATAAAGAATATAGGATTTAGCTGTCTTTGGAAAATCCATCAATATGAGTTTTTCTTCCACCACATCTTGGATTTCTTCTATATCAGGGATATAATTAGGGAAATATCTTTTTTCTAATTCTTTAACCCCTCTTTCTGCAACTCGGGTAGGGTCTTTTTCAAGATTTCCTTCCTTTACAGATTTCATGGCTTTAGAAATGGCATTCATGATTTTTTGACGGTTAAAAGGAACAATTCGGCCATCTCTTTTTTTAACTTTTTTAATTTTTTTTTCCATATTCATATATCTCCCTCCTTCAGGATACATATCAGATGTTTAAATTATCGGGCATCATTGACAAAAAAAGCTGTTTCCCTTTGTCATGTATTGTCTCAGAATACATGAAAAAGAGAATAAAGAGAAGACAGCTTAAACAAAAATTATGATACCAAACTGTTGTTGTTTTAAAAAGAGATTTTTTAAAAAAGAATAGTCCAAGATCATTAAGTTGTGGGTTATTGTTTAAGTTTTGTCAGTACAATGAGGACAGCTAATCCGATGCCAGAAAGAAAGGCCAAAGTGGAATGTTTTGTCTCATGCTCTCGCGCTTCAGGGAGAAGATGAGAGGAAGAAAGATAAAGAAGTATTCCTGACACAAACCCAAGCATTAAACCCAGAGCTGAGTCTTTCACATTTTTTATCAGTGGATAAGCTAAGAATGCACCTAATGGTGTGGTGAGGCCTGCGACTAGGAAGGCATAGAGAGCCGCGGTTTTTTTCTTTGCGCCCCCGCTCAACCAAAAAACATATGTAATAACACCTTCAGCGAATTCATGAATAACCAAACCTAACGCTGAAAGAACACCCACTAAAATTGAAATCTTAAAAGTTATAGTATAAATGACTCCATCAATGAGTGAATGAATCCCTATTCCTTCAGCGGCGGTTATTCCAAAGGCAAGTTCTTTTTTCTTTGTTCGATATTTTATTAGTTTATTAGAGAAAAACATAAATAAAAAGCCAAGGAGAGCCAAAAGTCCTGCATAGAAGTTAGATTTTATAGCCTTCGGTAAAGTGACCATCAAAGGAACTGAGACTAAAAGTCCTGCTGCGAAACACATAAAGTAAATTTTTGCTTTTTCAGCCCACCCTTTATATCGGTATATAGCTAAAATTCCCAAACCATTTACTATGATTGAGAGAATGGCGAATATTGCTATCCAAATAAAAATGTTTGATTCATTCATATGATTTCATCTCCCTTTATACTCAAAAATTGACTTTGACAAAAGGCATTGTAGTCCCTATTTATAATCTTTATCTTTATATCTTCATGATATCTGGTATTATTCTTTTCCGGGTTGCCTCTGCTAAATCCTTAATCTCTAAGAGCATTTCTCGAGAGATGGGGACGTTTATTTCTTCTGTTGAAAAGTTGATTCCTTTCATCTTATCGATTTTAAAGAACAGTTTCATGGGTTCCTCCATCCTTGTATACATCAAATTATCAGCGGCCTCTTCCCATATCTTGATTTTTTCTGCAAAGGCACTGGTGCTCACAGAAAAGATGTAAGATTTACTCTTGTCTTCTTTTAGAATTTTCTTCATATTTTCAATTGATCCGTTCTTGTGTGTTGGAGAAAAAAGAAGTAAATTCAGAGCTGAGGCGAAGACCAAGGTTCCTAAATCACTCTGTTCAATCATATTATCTGCTGTTGAAACAGCCTGGTTCCATATCTCTGGTTTCAGCAGGTTTGCCTTGAGAAGATTGTCTTCTGTTCGTTCATATTCATCTATATGGGGATCAAATTGAATATATGATATTTTTTGTTGGTAATCTTTGAGATCTATATGATAGAGTTTTTTCATGGCTGTTTTGAGAAGTTCCATGCGCGGATACTGGACGGGGATGCTTATCACAGAGCCGCCTGACTTTAACCACGAAGCGACAAAGGCAAATTCTACCAGGGGCTTCCCGGGTCCCCCCATGCCCGCTTATAAGAGTAGATGATGGATAAGGGAAACCTTCTGGAATCAATTTCACTAACCAATCATATTCTATTTTTATCGTCTTCATTTTAATCCTCCGTTTTTTAGGTTATATGATAAAATTTTACTTATAAACTCAATCATTTCAGGTATGAAGCTGGATACGCTTTATTGTCAAAACTTTCATCTATTTTTTTGGGAATTCAGGTCAATAGTCATGAGGGATACCTTTAATATGTAAGAGGAGATGTTCAAGGTCATCCATTTCTTCGAGCCAGCCATAATTTGCTTCAGATTTTGAATCCAGGTCTTTTATATAGGGTTTGATATCAAGGACTGGAGTTCCATCGAATACATCCATACCGGAGGTTATAATTTCGTTGTTTGTGATCTGTTTTAACCGAACAATACTGAGGCCGATGGTGTTCGGCCGAACAGGTGATCTGCTGGCAAATACACCTACTTTTAATCCGCCTGTCCAAGGGGGAGATACGGTCATTGACAGTTTTTGTTTTATAAGATGGGTGTAATAAAGGATATAAATATAGCGAAACTCAGAAAGTTTATAAAGACCACTGGCATATTGAGGTTCAATAACTATACGGAAATCTCCCTCGTCATCTTCCACGGGTTGATAGGGAGCATAGCTGTCATAGGGTGTGTGAATTATACCTATTTTTTTAAATTGAAATTTATATTTTTGTCTTTCAATTTCTCTTTTTCCCTCTTTGACTGATGTTTTCATTTCAAATCTCAATAATACTTCCTGCCTTTATTTCTTTAAATTTATCAGGAAATTTTTCTTTGATCTCTCTTTTGTATTGAGTGCAGTGGCATGCTCCAATGTATTCAAGTTAAAACATAGGAAATTCGTTTTTCTATTGATGATGATTTTCACTCAATTTCATCAAATTTCCACCCTTAATCACCCATTATAAATATAAAAAACGGGTCAAGTCAATAGAAATTGCGACACAAAGAGAGAATCACATGCAATGAGCCTGAGTGATGCTTAGAAAGAATAGAGTTCACCCTTGTCCCTGACCTAGGGAGTTGGAATGTCATATATATTCTGATTGTTCTTCCATACTGAGCTGAGCTTGAGGAGGGGGTCAGTTCGTTCCTTTATAATATGCATATATCACCTTATGATAAAAGCAGGATTTCAGAGATAGACCCCACCCGTACGAGAAAACTTCTTATGCACAGAAAGGAAATAGCTAAAATAGAAAGAAAGTTAACCGACAGGAGCCTCACACTGGTTCCGCTAAAAGTATATTTTAAGAAGAATAGGGTCAAAGTTGAACTTGCCTTGGTCAAAGGAAAATTAAAAAGAGATAAACGAAAAGATATACAGAAAAGGGAACAGGAGATTGAAATAAGAAGGGCTTTGAAAAATTATTAATTTTAGTATAATATACAATCGGTGTTTATTCGGAAGTTTTCAGTAACTTAATGGGGGCGATCCGGGTTCGACGGTGATAGGTTGAGCTTAAGTTGCAAGTCGAGTATCAGAACTCGTAAATAACTGAACTAAACATAAACGCTAATAATAATAAATTAGCACTAGGGGCTTAATTTAAGTTGCTACGTCTACGGAAAGTTTCCTGTGCTTTCTGATATAGGCGCCGTTTAGCAGGATACTCTGGTATGAATTGCCTGCAGTAGTATCAGGGGAAACATTAAGCGGGCTGGCTCTTTTAATCGTGTCCACACGAGTAAAAGAGTGAGATTTAAAATATGGACTAAGCTTGTAGATATTTAAGTGGCAATATCTCCGGACGCGGGTTCGATTCCCGCCGCCTCCACCATTTAATTATAGGGCATGCATATGAGATTCATATGTTTCAGTATAAATTTTTGTATTTTTCGTGCTCTTAATGTCACGGATTTGCCAAGGAGTAGTTTGACAAAGCAGGATCATGGCAATGTATTCTTATTTGAACTAGTTTTGTATTTTAAAAGGGTTTGCTTGGTGGTCGGCAACTATAATTGTTTAGCCCTTTTTTTAAACAGATTTAAAGCCATTTTATTTTTGGAATAGTTTTCTTTATTAAGAACTCCAGGCAATAACTCAACAAACGAATATCCGACAAGCTTATCCTCCTTATTGTATATGCCTGCCAGTAGTTCGAAGTAGGCTATATTGAATTGTCCTCTGGCCAGTGGCTTTATTGAATAGCGTTCTTGTTTAACATTTGGTGTGAAAAGATCCCAACTGTTCGAGAACCGTAGGCCATCTGCTGTGGTAAATGATGTTGGAGTCAGTTTGTAATCTCTTGTCAGTATAGTTTTACCATCTTTATTTATGAATGTTCCGTCATAATAATTATTTTGAGGGAAGGCAAACAGTATCACTTCTTCATCATCAAAAAACCGAAGTGAAAACCACTCCCAATGTGTTGAAGGATCAATAAGATCATAAGGGCCCCACTGCCTGTTGAACCATGTCTTGCCTTTTACATTTAGCTGCCTGTTATTTAGTTTAATGCTGCCTATTGTTGGTAAATTGGTATATGAATAATAGACTGTAGTATTGTTTTTGGCTTCATAACCCATTTTCAAAACACCGTGGTCAGCATGCCAGACCGCTTCCTTAAGCTTAATAAGCTTAATATTTATATTAAAAGAATCTGTTTTGATTTTTAATTTAAATGAATGGTTGCCCTTCTCCAAATCGACCAAGTTTCCAAAACTAATTCTTCCATCGCTTATCTCGATATTCCTCTTAAATAGTGTTACCTTTTGATAATAATAGTGCCTGTCATTTTTTATGTCTGTTAGGGCAAGCATAAGAATGAATGGTTCCATTGAATAAACAAAAGGTTTGACCAGGGTAAACTGATATGCAAACAAATCGTCCTCATAATCGGTCAAATAACCCGTAGCATACCACCAACCCGATACTTTTTTATGGGCATACCACTCTTCGTTAAATGCTCCGTGATCTTTTTCCCTGTAATCAATATACCGGATCATCATTACACTTCCAATCATTATTGGATTGCTTCGTAATCAATTCTAACACTTTAAAACCGGAATCTACAATCTTATTAATTCCCGTTCTCATTTATTTTTAAATATAATGTTTGTGAGAAATTTATTCATAAGAAGTTCATAAAACTTGCTTTTACATAGCAAAATATATAGTATAAATAATCAAATAAAGTTATCCTGGACCCGGCTTATGGACTATAGAGTACTTGATAACGGGAATATGGCAAAAATCTAAAAACTGTAATTGAATTGAAGCAAGAAATGATTGAATTAAGGAATCCATTTATATTTGCTCCCATAAAATTGGGGTACTGCAATGGAGATGGGAATGTCAACCAGAAGCATATTTCTTTTTATTCCGAAAGGAGCAGCTACCTGGGGGCAGTTACTGTTGAGCCGCTGTATATAGATAGGGGATTACGGGAAATTCCCATGCAGCTTGGAATTGATGATGATAAAAAAATAGTAGGATTAGAGAAATTAGTTGGAACTACCCATAAATCAGGGGCAAAGGCTATTGCGCATCTTAACCACCCCGGAAGGATGGCGAACCCTAAAATCGGCGGTAATTACTTTGTGTCCTCTACCGATAAACCATGTGAAAATGGAGGAGCCACCCCCAGGATGATAGATGGCAGGGATATGGAGAAGGTAATAAATCTTTTTGTTGGTGCTTCTGTTAGGGCACGGAAAGCCGGCTTTGACTATATTGAACTACAATTCGGGCATGGATACCTGTTGGCCCAATTTATTTCCCCGCTGGTTAATAATAGATTGGATGAATATGGGAAAAGTTTTGAGAATCGGATAAAGTTTCCCCTGGAAGTTTTACAGGCAGTTAAAAAATTCGCAGGTTTACCTTTAATTGCAAGGATAAGCGGAGATGAAATGTTACCGGGTGGGATAAAATTATCTGAGATGATTAAATTTTCTAAGATTCTGGCTAAAAAAGGAGTGTCGGCAGTGCATGTATCTGCGGGTACCGTATGCTCAACACCTCCCTGGTTTTTCCAGCACATGTTTATTCCCAAGAAAAAAACATGGGAAATGGCAAAGAAAATAAGTGAAAATATAAATATCCCCGTAATTTTTGTGGGGAAAATAAACAGTTTTGATGACATTGAAGAACTGAAAAATAATTACTCAGCTGATTATTTGGCTATAGGAAGGGCTCTGGTTGCGGACCCCCAATTTGTGGGTAAATATTTTAATAAAGTAAGGGGAGCAGTAATACCATGCCTGATGTGTGTTGAAGGTTGCCTCGGTGGAGTAAGGTCGGGACAGGGGCTAAGATGCCTTGTGAATCCTGAAGCGGGCAGCGAAACAAAGGTTTTCAAAACTTCATCCCGGTCTAAAAGATATGCTGTCGTGGGAGGCGGACTGGCGGGGATGGAGGCTGCAATAACCTTAAAAAGGAGGGGCCACACTGTTGACCTTTATGAAAAGGATAAGTTAGGTGGGCAATTTAACCTTGCCCCTTTAACCCCTAATAAGGAGTCAATGAAGAGTTTGGTTCCATACATGGTTAGAGAGCTGAAAAATAATGAGGTAAATATAATTTATAAGGAGGCTAAAAAGTCGGATATCATATCTAATTATGACGGTGCGATACTGGCAACGGGCTCACGGCCATCCGTGCCTTCTATTCCTGGTCTGGATAAGTTTTATTGGGCTGATATTTTACTGGAAGAAAATTTCCCGGAAAACAAAAAAGTATTTATCATAGGCGGGGGTCTGATAGGTGTAGATATCGCTACCGCCCTGATACCAAGGGGCAATAAAATTATTATTGCCAAGCGTACCACTGATTTTGGGGAAGACATGGAGATGATTGCAAAGACACTTTCTCTAAAAATTATGACTGATAACGGAGTTATCTTCAGCGACCATACCCGGATAAAGAAAATAGAAGAAAATATTATTTATGCAGAAAGAAACGGGGAAAATATAAAATTTGAAGGAATTGATATGATTGTGGTTTCTACCGGAATGAGAAGCTATAATCCACTTGAGAAATATTTAAAGAACAGGATGGCGGTTTATGTAGTTGGTGATGCACGACATATTGGGAATGCGCAGGATGCGATAAAAGATGGATATCATACTGCAGGGGAACTGTGAAAAAATTAGGAGTATCTGGTTCATAAGGTACAATAGGAGGAAGATAACCTCTCTATTATTCTATCATTGAGTATCCGGGATTCGGTACCCATAATAAGAAGAAGCAGGCTGACCTACAGAGTAATTAAAGAGCTTAAAAATATAAATGATGGCATCAAATACCGGGGGGAAAACATGCCGGAATTACCGGATGTAGAACATTTTAGACGTATTTTTTACCATACTTCGCTGAATAAAAAAATAGTAAAAGTTAAAGAATTAGACTCCGGAATAATAAAGGATATAAGCAGGAAGTCCTTGGCAGAGAGCCTGACGGGTTCTAAATTTATTACCACCGACAGGCTCGGAAAATATTTTTTTGTAAAAACTGACAGAAACAAATGGCTCATTTTTCATTTTGGTATGACAGGTAAATTTATATACCTGAAAAACAAAAATGATATTCCTCCTTATACCAGAGCATATTTTGAATTTGAGGATTCTGCAATTTCATATGTATGCGTCAGAAAATTGGGGAAAATCTTCCTGGTTAATTCAAAAGAGCGGTTTATAGAACAAAAAAATCTTGGTCCTGATGCACTGGATATAAAATGGAAGATATTCAGAAAAAGAATTAAAAGCAGAAAAAAGATAAAATCGGCTCTCTTAAATCAATCGGTTATTGCAGGAATAGGTAATATATATGCTGATGAGATTCTGTTCCAGTCCGGGGTACATCCCGGGACCTTGGCTGATAGATTGTATGATAAATCCATTGAAAGACTTTTTCAAAATACTCTGAAAGTCCTAAAAACTGCAATAGATAAAAAAATCGATATTGATAAATTTCCCCGCAGCTGGCTCATCCGTAAAAGGAAAGAAAATGCAGACTGTCCGGGTAAATGTAGAGGTAAAATCAAAAGGATAAAAATCAATGGCAGGTCTACCTATTACTGCCCATCCTGCCAGAAATGACAGGATTAAAATGTCTGTTAATCTGTCCAATCTTCATCTTTTTCTTTGTACAATAAAAAGCTTTTATTTTTTATTATGTATGTCTTTTTCCCCTGTTAATTATTATCATCTACTTTATTAAAATTTAAATTATACAGGTATTTATTGCTAAATGACGTTCTTGTTAAAGTGGATTTTTTTAAAAATATTCCCTTACTTGTTAAAATTTCCAATCACTTTTAAAATTAGAATAAGATAAAAAAATATAGACTACTTTATATACGTTTTATGAATGATTTGAAAGAATACAAGAAGAAAAGGGATTTTATGAAAACCGGAGAGCCGAGGGCTAAGGTAAAAAAAGGAAAAAATACAGACCTTATTTATGTTATTCAAAAACATAAAGCAACCAACCTGCACTATGATTTAAGACTGGAATTAAACGGGGTACTTAAATCCTGGGCTGTTCCCAAAGGGCCCTCCACAGACCCATCCCAAAAAAAACTGGCTGTCCAAACTGAAGACCATCCCATAGATTATGCTGATTTTGAAGGGGTGATACCGGAAGGTGAGTATGGAGCAGGAGCTGTTATAGTCTGGGATAAGGGAACTTACAGAAATCTTAAACATGATATTTCTCTTGAGGAAGCCTATGGTAAAGGTAAATTAGAAATTTTTATTGAAGGAGTGAAATTAAAAGGCGGTTATGTTTTGCTGAGAACCGGGAAAAAAGGAGACAGTGACCGGCGGTGGTTATTTATAAAGATAAAAGACAGGTATGCAGATGCCAGAAGAAATCCGGTAGAGACCGAGCCTAATTCGGTAATAAGCAATAAAAAAATTGAAGACCTTGAAGAAACATAAAAAATAAAATTTAATGAATAAGGTACAGAGTAATGGTCAATAAACAAAAAATATATATAGGTACATCAGGATGGAACTATAGCAGCTGGAAAGGTAAATTTTATCCTGGAGAGTTGGCCCAGAAAGAATGGCTTGCTTATTACTCAAAAAGATTCAATTCTGTTGAGATAAACAATACATTTTATCAGCTTCCCAAAAAGCATACTTTCAAAAACTGGGCCGGTAGTACTCCTAAAGACTTCATTTTTTCCGTCAAAGCTTCAAGGTATATAACTCACCTGAAGAAACTTAATCAGAGTGGTGAAGTAGTTAATAAACTAATCAATCATTCTTCGGAGCTTAAAGGTAAACTTGGAATTTTTTTATTTCAGATGCCCGGTAACCAGAGTAAAGATATGGAGAAATTAAAGATTTTTTTAAACGAGCTACCGGATAAATATAGATATGCTTTTGAGCTCAGGAATGATTCCTGGTTTGATAAGGATGTATTTATGCTTCTGGATAAGAATAATTGTGGTATTGTAATCAACTCTTCACCCGATTTCCCTTTTCATAATATTGCCACAGGCAATATATGCTACATAAGGATGCATGGCAGTAAAAAGCTTTACTCATCCAGATATTCAGACGATGAACTTAAAGAGTTTGCAGAAATAATCCTCAAATACCATAATAGGGGATTTCACTCTTTTGTATATTTTAATAATGACGTTCACGGTTACGCTGTAGAGAATGCAGATACCATTCAGAAGCTGGTAAACGATTTGTAATATTTGTCAACTAATGAAAGCTCCACTGTCATTTAAGAATTAAAAGTGCACACTTGCTTATTTAGTAATCATTTTAATAAAGCATCTATTTTTATCGATATAATCTGAATCCATATAAGGGGGTTTCAGATTATGTCACAATTACACAAGAGATTTACAGATAATCAAGTCAAAGGACTTTTTAAAAGATACTTAAACAAGGAAGTTGAAAGAAAGTACATTCAGGAGATTCTAGAAGTAAAGAAAAGAAGATTTTTTTCTTTACTCAAAAAACATAAAGAAGATCCTTCAAACTTTTCTATTCAATACAAAAGACGAGAGCCAATTCGAATCTCTCAAGATATTGAAGAAAATATTCTCAAAGAGTTGGCTGTTGAAAAGAAAATAATACTAAATGAAGATGTTCCTCTCAAATCTTATAACTACAGCTATATTAAGGGTATTTTAGAGAGAAAATACAATCAGAGGGTATCGTTACCTACCATAATTGACAGAGCCAAGAAGAATACCTTTTACCTTAAAAAACGCAAAAGAAAAGCTCATGACAGGGAGGTTCTAACAAATTATATAGGGGAGCTGATCCAGCATGATTCCTCATGTCATCTCTTTTCACCTGCAGCTGGAGAAAAATGGCATTTGATTACTTCTCTTGATGATTATAGTCGGTTTCTTCTCTATGCCAAGCTTGTGCAAAAAGAAACAAGCTGGACTCATATTCTGGCGTTACAATCGGTTATTTTAAAATACGGTTTCCCTTACACCTATTATGTGGATTCCCATTCGATTTTTAGATTCGTTCAAGGTAGGGATTCGAACTGGAGAAAACATTACCTGCTTACAGATGAGGCCATCACTCATTGGAAACAGGTCCTCAATGACTGTAATGTCAAAGTAACTTATGCTCTCTCACCTCAAGCTAAAGGAAAGATTGAGCGTCCATATGGTTGGTTACAGGACAGAATGATCAGAACCTGTGTCAGGGAAGACATAAATGATATTAAACAAGCTCAAATAATCCTTAATAGAGAAATCCAGAAATATAATTACCATCAAGTCCACTCAACTACCAAAGAAGTCCCTTACATCAGATTCAAGCATGCCTTAGAGGATAACAAATCGCTTTTTAGAAAATTTGAAATAAAGCCTCCCTTTAAATCAGTCAAAGATATCTTCTGTCTCAGGATGAATAGAGTCGCAGATGCCTACAGAAAAATATCATTAAATAATGTAAAGTTCAGGATCAATAGTGTTAACCCCCGGGACAATGTAAACTTGAGAATCTATCCACTCAATAATGGGCTTTCCGAAATCATATTCTGGTGCAATGATAAATTAGTCGATATCCAGAAAATTAAAAATACTGACCTCAAGGGTGTGCACTTTTGATTCTTAAAGTGTGCACTTTTGAATTTTAGCTAACAGATAATTTCTTCTTTCCAGTTGACCACCTCAGAGTTAGTATCAATAGGTGAAATCTTTTCCTGCAATACTCTTTCACTTTGGTGGATTTCTCATCACGGAGATTCCCATCAATGCCTTGGCCGTTTCCTGAATATGCGGCAGATCGCTCACTTTTATGAGCAATTTTACCATCGTTACATCTCTGTCCTTAACAACCTTTTCTAGTTCCCTTCTTAACAATGCTTCCGTTTGGTTTAATTGTAGCTGTTTTTTTAGATTTTCATCATTTTAAACCCGAGGTATGAAAACAAAAGAACATAAGAGATTTCCTAGGGATTTTTATAATTAGAAAGAGTGTCTTTTAAATATCTCTAAAAATTTGTTCGATAAAATAGAGACTGGAGTAAATCGGCAATCTTATTAATAAATAACGCAGGAACTTCCTCAAGACTATCAAAGACCAATCCCTCTCTCCATCATTTAACAAAGAGTTTCTAGTTAAAAATATTACTAACTAGCTTCACGATGTGCTAAAAGATATCCGGTTTTACCAAGACATCCACCCCCCATCCACAGGCAAGGTTGCGCCGTTGATAAAATCCGATGCTGATGAGGCCAGAAAAACCGCCGCCCCTGCAATATCCTCTGGCGTTCCCCATCGACCTACTGGTGTCCTTGTGGTGATAGATTTGGAGCGGTCGGGATCATTTTGGATAGGCTCAGTGAGTCCAGTGATAAAAAAACTTGGTGCAATAGCGTTAACGTTAATCCCTTTGCTCGCCCAGTCATTCGCAAGAGCCCTTGTCAAGCCCACAACACCATGTTTCGCTGAGGCATAGGCCATCACATTGAGCCCTCCTTGAAACCCAAGTACTGATGCAATGTTAATAATTTTTCCCCTTCCCTTTTTCAACATGATCCTGCCAGCTGCCTGCGAGAGGACAAATACGGCTGTTAGATCGCTTTCTAAGGTATCATCCCAATCTTCTTCAGAGTGCTCCGCTGCGGGCGATCTCCGGATGATCCCGGCATTGTTGACCAGGATATCAAGGCCTCTCCTCCCATATTTTGCACTACGGTTGGTATCACTGTCTTGGTTTGCTCTCTTTTCGTAAAGTCAGCTGAGTGATGTATGTATCTGCGCCCAAGGGCAAGGATTGCCTTCTCAACACCATTATGAGGGCTTCGACTCACCACTGCGATATCGGCACCAGCTTCTGCGAGGGCAAACGTAATTGCCTTGCCGATGCCCTTTGTTCCGCCTGTAACCACTGCAACTTTTCCATTCAGACAAAATTTATCCAGAATCATTCTTTCCTCCTCCCACTAATCTAATATAATTTACTCATTATTGCGCAGGCTTCTACCTTAGCTTTCAAAGCATAATTTGGTTTAACATTTCATTATATGTAATTATATTAAACATAGGAAATTCGTTTTTCTATTGATGATGATTTTCACTCAATTTCATCAAATCTCCACCCTTCATCACCCATTATACATATAAAAAACGGGCTGTGGGACTGAACATGATCGTTTACACACTGAGCCCTACTTTTTCTCTTAATCTTTCATAAGGAGTTTTTCCTCCTAAGGCTGCATGAGGTCTATTATAGTTATAGAAGTCTTCCCATTCCTGCAGTTTCTCATTAAACAGCTTAGCATCGTCAATGACTACTCCATTCAACATCCTATAAAACTCCTCCTTATCGATCCTATGATTGTGTTCCACTTTCCCATTGAGTCTTGGGCTCCTGGGTTTAATATACACATGATTTATCCCTTTGTCCAAAACATGCCAATGGAATTGTCCCTGGAATTCAGCGCCATTGTCCGTCTGTATCACCTCAGCTCTAAACGGTAATCTGGAGAGAACATAGTCGATGAACTGAATGGATGTTCTCTGATTACATCTTTCGTATATCCTCAAGACTCAAAGTCGAGTACAATCATCAATGGCAGTGTATTGATGGTATCGCGTCCTCCTACCAGGGATCTTCTCTAAGAACTTCACATCCACTTGGATTCTATGACCAGGTTCAGGTTTTTCATATCTTTTCCCACCAAAGTAAAAGTTATCTATGACAGCTATTCGATCTACTTCGGATTTGAGTGTGAAGATCCGAAACCTGAATTGATAACTGCTAAAATCACTAAAAGGGATGGCGATTTAGATAAAGATGATGGTGTTGTAATAATGCTGGATACATTTCTGGATAAAAATAATTGTTATCTATTTACTGTCAACCCTCTTGGCACCCAAAAGGATGGAAAAATTGCTGACAATGGAAGAACTAATGATTTCAACTGGGATGAAACCTGGTATTCGGAGTGTTTGATCCATGAAAAGGGGTGGACAGCAGAAATCGAGATTCCTTTTAAATCGCTTAAATACGACAAAAAGCAATCAAGCTGGGGTTTCAATGCAGCCAGAAGAATCGTACGAAAACTGGAAAAAAGCTTTTCAGTCCGGAATATAACTGCTGCTCATCGTATCTCACAATTCGGAAAGATAACAAATCTGGATTTCAGTGATATCTCAGCAAAACGATACACCGTTATTCCTTACCTGCAGAGTCAGTTTCAAAAAGGAGAAAATACAAGCGCAGATGCAGGGGTTGACCTGCGCTATGATCTGACAACCAAACTGAGGGTAGAAGCTACAGTAAATCCGGATTTTGCCACAATTGAAGCAGATGTTGAAAAAGTGAATCTGACACGTTACGAGATGAGATACCCAGAAAAACGCCCTTTTTTCCTGGAAGGAGCAGAGAATTACTCCACCAGGATCCGTCAGTTTTATTCCCGGCGGATCGGGGAGATACCATGGGGAGCTAAAGTATCCGGAAAATTGGGCAAATGGAAAGTAAACGGACTTGTGACCCAATCCGATCCTGCCACAGCAGCTGCTGATGTGGAAGCTGGTAAAAAAGCAGTTTTTTCTGTGTTTAGAGTCAATCGAGAATTCAAAAATGGGTCCAATATCGGTATCATTGGAACAAACAGAATGTATCAGGAAGAAAACAGTGGTTCTTTAGGACTTACTGCTACTCTTTTTTTTACTGATGTTCTGGGAATGACATCACAGCTTGTCAAGACTCACGGCATAGCAGACCAGGGCACCTGGACTGGTTTTATCCGCCCTTCTTATGACTCCCAGTTCAGCCATTTTCACTTTCGTTACTCACATTGCGGTGAAGGAGTGATGGAAAATTTGAATTCTACAGGTTTTATCCAGGATGATGATAAAAAAGAGTTTGATACAAATATAAGCCATACATTCTGGATCAACCGGTATGGTCTGGAATCTCTGCGTCCCAGCTTTAATTACAACCGTTACTGGAGCCAGGAGGGCATGCTCAGAAGTTACAACAGCCATTATAGTGTACAAGCCCAATTTTTAAAAAAATGGGAATACACTATCAGCTATGTAGATGAATTTAAGGCAGAATATGATCCCTTTTTTGAAAAGGATTTTAATAATCATCTTATAACAAATAAACTGGGATTTGATAATAAAAAAGGGATGTCTCTATCATTTGCCTACATTATAGGACATAATTATGACAGAGACTTAGAAAAGGTCTCTGGAGGAATCGATCTTAAAATTCTTGATGGCTGGAATCTTAGCTACTACTTTGATAAACACTGGTTTAGTCCAGCCGATCCTGATGACAACAGCTGGATACATTACATTAGGACAACCTATTATATAAACAAGGATCTATATTTTAAGCTCTTTTATCAATCAAAATACAGGTTCCTCCACGAATGGACAAATCCTAAATTTGAACTACTTAGAAATACTGTCCAAATCGTATTTGTCTGGCAATTTTTGCCCCCCTTTGGCGCCCTGCAGCTTGCTTATCAGGAAGGGAACACTAGATATACAGATGAGGAAGGTCAGGGCAGGACACTATTTACCAAACTCTCGTGGGTATTTTGAGGCGTAGTATAATCAAAAATCCTCTTTATTCCTATTGGGTAAAAATATAGCATCGATATAATGCTCTTGAAATATTTTTTGCATATTCAATTCAATAACATCAATTTTTGCTGAGATCTCATTCATCGTATTTATAGCGTCTGACTCAGTGAGGGCAAGAAAAGCCCCGCCAAGCGATCCGTTTCCAATTACTTCTACCCGTTCTGCAGGGACAGGGGGAAGCAGCCCGATTGAAACAGCATTGCCGGTATTGATATTTTTCCCAAAGCCTCCTGTTAAAATGAGCTTGTTTATATCGCGCCATGTCTTATTCTGCATTTCTAACAATACCTTAATGCCAGCGTATACTGCTGCCTTTGCCTGCAGTATTTTTGAAATATCTGCCTCAGAAATAACAATCGGTTCATTGAGAGCTGAATACTCATTTCTTGCTATAATACAGGCTTTTATATTTCTCCCATTATCTTTAATTATATAGCCTAATTGAAGCTCTTTTAGTAATTCCTCATTTAACCTGCCCGATTGATTAAGAAGTCCGATTCTCAATCCCTCAGCCATAAAATCAATCACGCCTGTACCGCATATTCCCGAAGCTTTGTCATCGCCAATAACTTTTATCTTAATATTTTTCTCATTATCAAAGACTATTTTCTCAATGGCTCCTTTGGTTGCTCTACATCCATGATATAAACCATAGCCCTCGAAAGCAGGCCCTGCCGCAGTAGAACAGGCAACCATATTGCCATTCTCACACATCACGATTTCGCCATTCGTGCCAATATCGATTAAGACAGAAAGCTCCTTTTCTTCGTGCAGCTTTGACACATAGATATCCGAGGTGATATCACCTCCAATATAACCAGACACAGAAGGCATGATGTCCACAATGCCGTTCGAGGCAATTTCTAAACCAATGTCTGTCGCCAGAAATGAACCGGGTCTTTTTATGACTGGCTGGAATGGCACTTTTCCAATGCTTTGCGGATCAAGGCCTAAGAGCAAATGGATCATAACCGTATTTCCAGAAAGGGCTATCCTACTGATGTCTTTTCTTTTGACACTGTATGTACTGCCGAGATATTTTATGATGGGATTGATAGTTTCATCAATCACCAAAGATTTTAACAAGTCGAGTTTTTTATGAGACGTGATTGAGGATATCCGGGAAATCACATCTTCTGCCACAATCATCTGCTGATTATACAAAGAAGCTCTGCCTATGATCTCCCCCCTATTTAGATCAATCAATACGCCCACAACAGTAGTTGTACCGATATCAACAGCAATACTATAAAGGATCTGGGTCGTATCACCAGGCTCTATCTCGATCATTGACCAATAATCGTTAATACAGCCCAGCGTCACCGTGATGGTTTGATCACCCTGCGCCAGTGTATCCGGCAATTTTTGCAAAACCTGCAAGGGAATCTCTATGTTCTTGATAGAAACCCGTTTTGCAATCTCCTCTTCCATCCTTTGGCGATCCGACGCCTGATTCTCAAGTACAGCTTGGGGGACATGAAGACAATACTTTTTTGTCGGCGGATCATAATTGTAATATTTAAGCGTAAAATCGTCGATGATCTTACCAGATAATTCAATTAAAGATTTCTGAGGGATCTCGATAACCGCATGTTTGCCCTTCACGCTTGTTCTGCAGGACAGCGCTTTATGAGGACGAGATCCTGATGTAATAATCTCCTTATCACCGCTGAGAAAACGGCCTTCAATCAGATTGACCAGACACCGTCCACATTTTCCCTGTCCACCACAGCTCGAAGTTATAAATATCCCTTTATTCCTGGCAAGATCGAGTATGGTTTTACCAGGATGGTTCTCGACTTCAATCTCTTTACTATATATTTTTAAAATAATAGACATTAGATCTTAATTATTTCGCTGAAATCCTGATAACTGCGTTGGGTTCTTTGATTTTCCCTTTTTTTACCTGAATCATTGCTTCCTGTAACTCTTTAAAGGAAAAAATTCGTCTTGCAATTCTCATGTCAGCCTGTCCGGCAATTTTTAAAAATTCCTCTGCTTCTGCTTTATTTATATTATACAAAGTTTTTATATCTCTCCCCCACAGCTTATCTGAATAATTCTTTATCTCAATAAGAGACATGCTTACAGGTGCAAGTACCAAAGTCCCCCCTATCTCTACCTGGCCAAGAACAGGCTCTACCAGGGCGCCTGCCGGCGGAAAGAGAATGGCTGAATCAAGACGGGTAGGAAGCTTTCCCTCCCTTACATTTCCCACCCAGGCAGCTCCGTTTTTTCTTGCTTCTTCTTTATTGATTGAAGACCTTGTGCTGACATAAACTTCAATTCCCAGATAATTTGCAGCCTTTAAAACATAATAAGCTGTTGGGCCAAAACCAAAGAGACCTACCTTGTCTCCTGGCGCTGCCTCTGTCAGTTTGAGAGCACAATACCCGGCAATGCCGGGACACATAAGCGGGGCCATATCCTCCGGCTCCATATTTATTCCCTGCAGGGAAAGAGCAAAGTCTTCCTTTATAGTGATGTATTCTGCAAATCCACCGTCTACATCCCAACCTGTGCATTTAAAATCAGGGCAGTAATTATCCTTCCCTCTCAGGCAGTATCCGCAGCGCCCGCAAGTGCTGTATAGCCAGGAAATGCCGACCGGATCTCCGATTTTAAGATTCTTTACTCCTTCTCCTGTTTTTTCAACCACGCCGACTATTTCATGCCCCAAAATCAAGGGAGATTTTTTCAAGGCTAAATCCCCTTCAGCAATATGGATATCAGTTCTGCATATTCCACATGCCAGAACTTTGATTCTGACCTCCTGCTTATCCGGAACAGGCAAGGGAACATCGGTTAGTTTTAACGGCTTCTTATCTATATTTGACTGTTTTTCTAAAATCCAAGCTTTCATGCCCGCCTCTAAACGATATACAGACTTTTATAAAAATGATTCACAATTTCATTATATTCTTCTCTGTAATGCTTTAATGCACAAGGAAGATAATCTAGAATGTCCTGGGCAGTAATACCATCTTTTCCTTTTTCCTCAGCAGCCAGGTCTCCCGAGAAACCGTGCAGAAAAACTCCAGTTCTTAGCGCGTCCTCTATACCCAGACCCAGACCATACATAGCAGCAATGGTCCCTGTAAGAACATCGCCCGAACCTGCTGAGGCCATTCCTGAGTTCCCACTCATATTGACAAAGACCCTCTTTCCACAGTGATGTTACTATATCTCATTCTAATATATATCTCAATGCTTCATAGTGATGTCAGAAAAATTACTGGTGGGGGTATAATGTAAAATTTGAATTCTTCAACCCTGCTCGGTGTATCAATGGCAATCCCTGTGATTTCCCTTTCGTCGGTCAAGAACCGGTATTATCCCGTTTTTTTGTTCCCAATTTTTTATATCTTCCACAGTCAACAGATAATCTCGATCCTGGGTAGATTGCTCGGTTACATCGATCTTCACAGCCGGCCAGATCCATTCCCTTAACGGAATTTGATCGATGTTTCTTCCATCTCATAAGCGAAAATAAGTAAATTATTTTTCAAGAAAAATAAGTAGAACAACTGCTGTTAAGGTAAGCACAAGCGAAAAATAGAATGGTGCTTTCATGCCAATGCTCTCCCAAAAAATCTGGAATAAAAATTAACGAGATGGGATTTATCAAGGTAGACGAGTATATGAGAACGGATAATTCAGATATCTTTGCTGTGGGGACTGTGCTGAAAAAAGAGATTTCATCACCAGGAAACTAAGTGGTGTTATGCTTGCTTCTACTGCTTGTGCCGAGGCGAGGATTGCAGCTATGAATCTGTATAAACTTTGTACAATAAAAACTTTTGGTGGAACAATCGCTATTTTTTCCACTGCTATTGGAAAGACTGGTTTTGCTGCAGCAGGATTAACTGAAAATCAAGCGGTAAAGGAAGGGTTTAGTGTTGTCACGGGTACTTTTAAAGGTGTTGATAAGCATCCTGGAACACTGCTTGGAACGCATAAACAGATAGTAAAACTGATTGTTGCGCGGGAATCAGGTGTAATACTTGGGGGAGAAGTAATAGGTGGATCGAGTACTGGAGAATTGATAAATATTATTGGGCTTGCTATTCAAAACAAAATGGCTGTAAATTCCATTTTGACTGCCCAGATTGGAACTCATCCACTGCTTTTTGCAACACCAACTGCATATCCTATTATCAAAGCTGCTGAAGTTATTGAAAAAAAGATTAAATCAGTGTAGTAAATTCAATAAGTGTCTGCCTAGTTAATATTTCCGGCATCCCTAATGGTATTGTTAACATCCCTGAAAAATTGGTGAAAACCTTTTCCATGGAAGCCATGATAAAATAATAATGAAGTGTTAGGTAGGAAATCTTAAAAATTTATCTATTCCGTAGGAAGCAACTTTTGCATCAGCAATTGCAGTTACCGCATCCAAGTTTAAGTTGACTATATCTCCACCTGCAAATACTTTAGGAATAGATGTCATTCCATTTTCATCAACTTTCACTTTTCTTCTTTCGGTAAATTCAAGTTTTTCAAAATGTTTTTTAGGTATAAACGAAAAATCAGGCGCCTGTCCAATAGCTTCGATTACCATATTTCCTTCTAAAAGCATTTCCTGTTCTTCATGGAAAGTGGGAGCGAATCTACCTTGTTCATCAAATACACTCTTTACCTTCATACATAAAAGCCCTTTTACATTTCCTTTTTCATCTAAGACAACTTCTTTTGGTCCCCATCCAGGATTAAATTGAACTCCTTCCTCCTTTGCTTCTTCAATCTCTTCTTTTGTTGCCGGCATTATATTCCAATCCTCTAAAGATACAGTTTTTATTGTAACTTCCTCTCCGGGATACTGGATATGCTGTAAACGGAGTGCTTCCCGAGCCACATCCATCGCTACATTACCTCCGCCTATTACGATAATTTCTTTGTTTACTTTAACCTTTTTCCCAATTTTATTTTCCTGTAAAAAATTAAGTGCCAAAAGACATTTTTCAGTATTTTTAACCCTTGTTGAGCGGCTTACAGTAATCCCTATCCCAAGATAAACCGCATCGTATTTTTTCATAATATCATCAAACAACACATCTTTTCCTACAGTTGTATTAAATTTGAAATCAACCCCAAGAGAAGCGATATAATTTACATCTTTATCGATTGCTTCTATAGGTAATCTGTAAAGCGGAGGACCTATTCTCACCATTCCTCCTCCACCCGGCAGCGAATCATACACCGTTACTTCATGTCCTTTAAGTCTCAGGAAATAGGCTGCTGACAACCCACCAGGCCCTGCCCCCACAACAGCCACTTTTTTGCCTGTAGGTTTAGATGGGGCAGCTTCTAAAACAGCTTTATAATCTTTGATAGAATCAGCGACAAATCTTTTTATCCATCTTATTGCAACAGCTTCTCCTCTGATACTTAAGGAACACGCATCTTCGCAAGGTTTCATACATATCCTTCCGCAGATAGCAGGAATCGGATTATCTTCAAATATTTTCCTTAACGATTCATCTGTCTTATCTTCATAAACTGCTGTTATATAATCGGAAATCTTTAAATGTGCGGGGCAGGCTTCTTCGCATAATTTGCATTCAAGACACCTCGAAGATTCACTTTTTGCCTCATCTTTAGAATAGCCTATTACCTGTTCAATAAATGATAGTTTGCGTTCCTCGGGTTTAACCTGAGGCATAACTACACGATCTGGTTCAAATAAGGAATACTCGAGATCAGATGTAAATCCTTCATAATCTTTTTTGCGGTGAGTCAGACTTGCTTGAAACACAGAATATTTTTCAGCAGGCAGGAAACACTCTTTGTCAGAATGTTCATCCTTTGGAATAAAAGTAAAGGTGCCTGTTTTGAAATGGATATGCAAATAATCCCTGGAAAGTCTTAGAGAACCAGGAGGACAGATATCTACACACAAACCACAAAAACAGCATCTGCCGTAATCTAGCTCAGGCCGTTCATTCTTTATACCTTCCTTGGGTTTTGATTTTAATCCAGATATCTCCACCATATTAATGGCCTCATTAGGACATATGTCAGCACAATTTCCACAACCTGTGCACTTATCCCAATCATTGAGATGAAAACCCCTGTATCTTAATGCAGGTTCTTTAAGCTCAAAAGGATACCTTAATGTCTTGGGTTTCTTAAAAAGATACCTGATAGCTTTAAGTGGATTTAAGATGCTTGGTTTCGCCAATCTCTTTCTCCTTTCAATACATCATTCTCATCTGTCTATCTCTGGTGCAACCACATAAAGACTTATCATGATATTACCAACATCAGCAATATTTGCATTTTTTAATGCCTTTTCCAAAACCGTTAACCCATGGGGATAAGACGGTGTTCTAAAGTGCACGCGGTAAGGTTTATCTTCACCATTACTTACCAGATATAATCCCAGTTCTCCGCGGGAAGACTCGCATCTTACATATGCTTCACCTTTTGGTATATTCCACTTAAACGGGTTCGGTATTTTGTTATACACTTCTCCGTCCGGCATTTTATCAAGTAGTTTGAATATCATATGAACACTTTCAATCATCTCATCCCGTATTACCCATATCCTGGAAAAAGCATCACCGTCTTCTCTTGTAGGAACATCCCAGGGCACCCGATCATAAGCAGCATAGGGTTCGACTCTTCTGATATCATATTTCATACCAGTTGCCCTTAAAACCTGACCTGTCCCTCCCATTTCTTTTGCTTCTTCACGGGTTATTTTCCCTACACCCTTGGCTCTTTCGTAAAATATACGGTTATTAAAAAATGTAGCATCATAATCCGGTACACAGCTGCCTATAGAATGTAATGTTGTTATTATTTTATCTTTAAACCCTTCCGGAAAATCACGTCTTACCCCACCAGGCCATATATAAATGTGATAAACCCTGCCACCGGTAAGTTCTTCAAAGAGATCCAGGATGAGGTCGCGGTGATACATCGCCCACTGGGCAACAGTATCAAAACCAAGCATATTAGCATAAGCCCATAGACCAAAAAGATGAGATCCCACTCGAGCAAGCTCGAGATGGATACTCCTTATATAATTTGCCCTTTCCGGCACTTCTATTCCCGCAAGTTTTTCAACTGCCATCGAATACACCATTTCCATAGAGTCAGGTTCTACCACGTTTATCCTGCAAACCATCGGGAAATTCTGTATCCATTTTCTCAATTCCATAAGTTTTTCAAATCCCCTGTGCAGATATCCTGGATTAGCCGCAGCTTCTAAAATTTTGTCGCCTTCAACTTTTAGAGTTATACTAAAATTTCCCACCATTCCCAAATGCTGCGGCCCAAAATAAAGTTCAAGTTCTCTCATTTCTTTTCAACCTTATCTTCAATAAAAGGAATTTTATCAAAAACTTCTTCTACATATTTTCTTGTATCGAAATCTTTCCTGAAAGGAGGTATCTTATATTCCCTCTCTAGAAGAAGCGGCGTTAATCTCGGATGGCCTTCAAAATTTATTCCGTAAAGTTCGTGGAGTTCACGTTCATAAGGCTCAGCATTTTTAAAAATAGGGATTACAGTAAGGAATTCTGGCTTTTCTCTAGGGATGCTCGTCTGTAAAATTATAGTCGTTTTCTCCTTTTCCATATATTCATTAT
>Ga0315547_1000282_pt1 | contig 54594 bp, 47 predicted proteins | sample SalMarSW160240MG_2_FD_202542 | JGI IMG/M metagenome (GOLD analysis project Ga0315547, IMG submission 202542) | Salt marsh sediment microbial communities from the Plum Island Ecosystem LTER, Massachusetts, United States - Salt Marsh Sediment SW1601-240 ...
CAGCCTTGTTTTTGCACTCACTTGAAACCTCCTTCTTTTTTATTATACTTGTTTTTGAGGAGACCTCAAGTCATAGTTGTGACAAATTATTTTTTTTCTGAGTCCCATAAGGTCTGAAACATTATAGAAGTTGATACTTATGTTGATGATAATGATCGCGGTAGATTCTATATTGTCCTTAACCGACAGAACATCCTTCCCTTTCTTAATGAAATATTCGATTGGGTTCAAAAGATAGTTGACAGGATACGAAAAGACGTTTCGGACGCCGAAAAAATACTTAATAGAACGGGTGCCTAACATTTGCGTTAATCCGACGCTACTGAAGGTAAGTGATTTCTTACTGTTGAGTTTGCAGGTTATACTTTTATTGGACTTAAGCTTTGAAACTATGTAGCCACCCGGCTTATGAATGGCCGTTAGGCAAATTTGAATGGAGGAAATACTTTGAATCTAAATAACGATACAATTAACAAACTCATATCTGGTAAATTTGAAATTAACTGTATTGATATTAATCTGATTCAGCAAATAAAAAAAGACCCTATTATCTATAATGGCTCAGGGACAATTTACCAAGATGGGAACCGCGTCCTAAATTTGAAACTATACGCTGAAATAACAAACAAAGACAAAACAATTTCTCACATATTCAAACATTTTGTTCCCGGAAAAATCATTGGAAATGAAAATTATTTTTCTCTCAGAGCTACTGATATGTCTGATAGTAAGTGGGATGCAGAGAATCTTTGGCTTTCCAATGATGTCTACGATGCTGGTCAAGTAATTAAAACAGAGCTAAGAGAGATCAAAAATATAACAGAAGCTGATATAAGAATAAGACCAGAAAAAACTCGCTTGTTTCTTGTCACGCCTGGCTCCTACCAGATACCCTGCAATAAAAAAGAAGATTTGCCGAATGGGGGATGGCGCCTTAATAAGTCGTTGTTTTCATTTAATCAAATTGATTTCGAGTTCAAGAAACTTGAAGACTATCTGACAATAAATGCAAGCACTAGAAAAAACGCTCTGTCGGAACAATCAGAAACAAAAATATTAGAAGCTTTGAGTATTATTTGTGGCCAAATTGTGAGGCCAATGATTATTGAGCATTCTCATAGCGGTATTAGGACTCTAAAAATCAAATCAGTCGATAACACTTTGCCTAACACGCAGTTTTCCTGCCCGATAGAACACTCCTTACCCTCTCACCTAGGAACATTTACTAGCTTTCTCGAAGGATATCTTTCCTCCATAAGGGATCCCAATTCTGAATTATTTGGGTTTTGGCATAAAATCAATCGGGCGTGGCAAGCCGGTATCGAGAATGCTTCGCTTGCACTAGTAGTTGCCATTGAGGGGATTGTCAAATCATACTTTAAGAGATATGGTTTGCCAGATAAAGAGATTCTACAGCAAGCCCAAGAGGCAAAGCAATTAGTTAAACATTCTGAGCTAGGAAAAAGAATAAAAGATAGACTAATGGGCAGCATAGGCAACTTGAAAAGGACATCTCCTAACGGTGCATTGTACCAAATGTCAGAAATGGGCTTGTTTCCAAAGTCTTTCGTGGATGAGTGGGTAAGTCTTCGCAATAAATCGACCCATGCTGATCAAATTGACCAAGATAAAGAAACAAAACAAGCTTACATTGATCAAATTTATACATGTATTACGCTTTTCTATTGTTTGCTATTCAAGGTCATAGGGTACGGAGGAAATTCTATTGATTACTCTCAAGAGGGCTGGCCTGAAAAGAGATTCCCACTTGTGCGGGAAGAATGAAGTAGTTATACATAGCAATATGGTCTGGTGAGTTACCCGCAAATGGAGAGTTAAATGGATCCCATCAAGTGCTTTCAGGCATGTCGTTCAGGAGTGGTTCAGATATTCCTTGAAAGAGATCACCAAAAAATCGGAAGCGGCTCTGGTTTTCTTGTTAGTGGTGGAATAATCACAAATTCTCACGTAATTCGTAAGACTGATTTTGATGCAATAGCAATTCGTTTTGATGAGAGTGATCCAGCAGACCAAAACAGTTACATCAGAGTTATTGTTAATGACGCCGTTGCGGCTGAATCCTCAGAAAATGAAAAGGATTATGCATTTCTAAAAATGAAGGAGCCTGAGTTTAATGGTCGCCATCTTTTTAGCTTCTCAGACAATGAGACGGTCAAAGTCGGCCAAATGATTGCATTTATGGGATACCCCTTTGGAATGTACAACCTTACGTGTCATGCAGGATACATTTCGAGTATTTATGAAAAAAACGGTGTTCTTGTATACCAAATAGATGGAAGTGTTAATGGTGGCAATTCTGGCGGTCCACTAATTTCCCTGGATTCTGGTGACGTTGTTGGGGTTGTAACAAGAGCTCAGACAGGTCTTATTGAAGAGCAGTTTAATAATCTAATAAATGCCTTAAAATCAAATCAGCAGGCTCTTTCACAAGTTAGATCAGGGGTGAGCATTGCTGGCATTGATCCTATTAAGGCTTTTATTGCATCTCAGGCTGCCATGGAGGTAATTGCTCAAAACCTCAGAAGGTCTGCTAATGTAGGAATAGGTTATGCTTTTTCATCCGACTATATTAGAGATCACTTTGAAGAATCACTTTGAACTTAATTCTGCATCTAACCTGTCGCTTCCCCTGATACCTAAAGCCTGTTGGCTCTAGCGCAGGTGAGTTCTGCGTTAGGTATCCAGAGTTTACGCCAGTGCAGGGAGAAACAGCTATTTTTATTAGTTTTTGTCTTTTGGAATCTTAAAGGGAGATGTTGGCTTTGAGTAAGTGCTTGAGACCTTACTCCGCTCAGTACAGTTTGATTCGACATAAAGGAGCCACGTATGTTACCTCGAAGAATTGGAGAAATAGGTGAGGACGACCTGAATGCTCTGGTAACCAATCAAGTGATCGAAAGTAAGACGATCGAGTACAAAGAGTCATTGCCCGGAAACTCCCTGAGCGACAAGAAGGAATTCCTTGCGGACGTTTGCTCCTTTGCTAATACGGCGGGCGGAGATTTGATATTCGGCATCACGGAGGACCGAGATTCGGGGATTCCCAAATCAGTCAACGGTGTGGACATCCCGAATGTCGACGAGGAAAAGAGTCGGCTCAGTAGTCTCATACGTAATGGAATTGAACCTCGGATATGGAGAGTGGATATCCATCCGGTCCGACTTTCGAATTCAAAGACCACCCTGGTAATCAGGATTCCCAACAGCTGGAACAGCCCACATAGAGTGTCCCTTAGGGGATCCAACAAGTTCTATGCAAGACACGCTAGCGGGAAGTATGAAATGGATGTTGGTGAACTGCGTACAGCTTTCACTCTCTCGGAAGCGGTAGCAGGGAATATCAGAAGATTCAGAGAGGACAGGGTGTCAAAGGTGATCGCAGGAGAAACTCCAGTTCCTCTTCTAGGGTCCGCCAGAATTGTTCTTCACCTCATGTCGATGGGGGCATTTGACCCTGGCCGAAATTACGATATCCAGAAAAAGCCGCCACTCCCTCGGGAAATGAAGCCAATCAATCTGTCTACACAATGCTTCAGATATAACTTCGATGGCCTACTCCATACCTCAGAGACTGCGAAAAGGGGAGTCTACGGATACGTTCAATTGTTTAGAAATGGTATGGTTGAGGCTATCGACGGATCCCTCCTTGAGCCAACCGACGAGGCACTGATAATTCGCGGACTAGCCTACGAACGACAGCTGATCAACTCAACGAGCGAATACCTCCATTTACTCGAAGGACTGAACATCGAACCGCCAATTCTTCTATTCTTGACTCTCATTGGAGTCAAGGGATACTCAATTACCTTTGTAGCGCCTGGCCGGACCGAAATGCCGATTACTGGAACAGTTGACACAATTGAGAGAGATCTCCTATTGGTTCCGGAAATTGTCATCGAAAGCTATGATGTGACCGTGTCAGAGGCCATGAAACCGTGTTTCGATTCCGTCTCGAATGCGAGCGGCTTGTCCAGATCGCTTAGCTACAACGACAAGGGTAAATGGTCGCCTCAGTAAATCCAATGTAGGACGAGAATTTCTTGCTTATTTGATACGGCATAGTGCCTTGAACTATCGGCCACCTGCTCCCGGGGCCATCGTTCCGTTGACTCTGTATTAATGGGGCAGGCCAATCATATGGGAGAAAGAAGACATGATAGATGAATCACTGTTGGTCTCAAAAGGATATTTTCCAAAGGAATTACCCCCCCTATTTACTACGGATAAACTTGGTGACCTCGTTTCTGCCAACAAAGTTAGTCTAGACCACTTTTGCAAGAAATATAGTAAATGTATTATCCATAACATTCCTAAAACAAGACAGTTCTCGCGATCACTTTCAATACCAAATCCACTTCATCAGATGAGGCTTATCAATGCTCTTTCAAAAAACTGGTCAGAAATACAGAATTTCCTTTCAGTATCGGAATTGTCTTTAAGTATTCCTGTTCAAGACGACAATGGGAAAAGAGCGGTGACAAATAAGTACAGTTATAATGAAATGATAAGAGAAAAAGTCTTGAAGTCATGCTCCTCAAAATATATGGTGTCTACTGACATATCAAGATTCTATCGGACAATCTATACACACAGTATTCCATGGGCTCTTCACGGAAAAAGCACATCAAAGTCTAATCGTACTTTGTCACTTCTCGGAAATGTATTGGATCTAAGTATAAGAAATACTCAGGATCAGCAAACATTGGGCATTCCTATTGGGCCGGATACTTCACGAATCATATCTGAGTTAATTGCTGTAGCAATTGATCGCAAACTTCAGGAAGGATTCTCTGATTTGAATGGCATTAGATATGTCGATGACTTCTTCTTCTTTGTAAACCGAATGTCAGACGCAGAAAAGATACTAGAAGGACTAAAGAGAATAATCAAAGAGTTTGAATTGGAAGTTAGTGAAATGAAAACTGATATTCAGAAGTTGCCTCAGCCTTTCGAACCTTTGTGGATGCAAGAACTCAGATCCTTTAGAATAAGAAGACAGCAAAAAGATCAAGCGACCGATCTATTGCACTTGTTTAGTCGAGCTTTTGTATATTACGAAGATTACACTAGACATAATGTACTACACTTCGCTATCATACAGCTATTACCCATCAGGATATATAAAGACAACTGGAGTCTTTTCGAATCGCTAATACTCCAATCTCTAATAGCCGAACCAAGAATATTTCCAATTGTGGCGCGGCTATTTGTTTCTTATAAGAGTTATGATTATCCTTTGAATTATGATAAGATAAAAGAAACTCTTTTGAGCATCATAAACTATCATGTGGACTATGCGCACGGCTTTGTATTATGTTGGGCATTATGGCTGTTAAGAGAGATGGAAATAACCGTTGATATTTCAGAAGAACAACTCTCTTCAATCAAGGATCCTTTTGCAGTGCTATCTGTACTCTATTTGCGTGAAAATGGTTTTCTAACTGGCAGAGTACCAAAAACAAAATGGCAAAGTTATATGAAAGCCGATGAACTCTACTTGGAGCATTGGTTGTTATCTTTCGAGGCACTAGAGAGGAAATGGTTGAATAATCGTCGAGGAAGTGATTATATCGCTAGAGATGATTTCTTTTTGTTCTTGCGTGAAAACGATATTTCTTTTCTTAATATGGAATATCGAACCAATCCTATTAAAGAGAAGAAACTCAGTTTTGAGCAGGATCTGGATAAGAGCATAGATTTGTTTTCTCTCCTATATGAGTAGTCTTCTTGTCATGAATACCCTGAGGTAGAGATTTGGATTCGAGAACAGGAAGGAAACTGTCACCACTATGAAGACTCACATCAAGTTCTTATTGATTTTGGTTCTATTCTTGCTAAGCTCGCCAACTGTCTTGGCATGTACGTCATTTTGTCTTGATAATAATGGTTTTGCCGTATTTGGGGCCAACCTTGATTTTCGAATTCATGAGGGTCTGTTGTTCATTAACAAAAGGAATGTGGCCAAGACAATCTTGTACCCCAGTACAACTGGTGAGTATGCTAAGTGGATATCAAAGTACGGAAGCGTGAGTTTCAATATCGCGGGATGCCAATTTGCCTGGGCAGGAATGAATGAGGCAGGGTTGGTGATTAGTACCATGTTTCTCGACATAACTGAGAATCCTCCTCCTGATGAAAGACCTCCCCTTGAACCAGGACTTTGGGTCCAATATCAGTTGGATAATGCAAGTACCGTCGAAGACGTTATTGCCAGTGATTCAGTGGTGAGGATCGCCAACAATAGAGACCATTATTTAGTGTCTGACAGAACGGGAAGCTCCGCAGCGATTGAGTTCATTGAGGGCAAAATGGTTGTTCATACCGATGAGACCATGCCGGTAAAAGCCCTGACCAATAATACGTATGAAGAATCCATCGATTCATGGAAGAAGAGCAGATGGTGGATGTTCTGGAAGCTCCTGGAGAGGCGTTTTTGGAGATCTTCGCCCATCCGCTTTGAAATAGCAGCAGACAGGGTGAAGGGTTTTAACGAGAACGGCAAAGACAAAGCAGTCGACTATGCTTTTGATACTCTGGAAAAGACGCGTGATGACGCAGAGAGCAATCCTACTCAATGGAGCATAGTCTTTGATACGAAGAACCTTAAAATCCACTTTCACACAAGAACTAATCCAGAAATTCGGTCCACAAGTCTTACCATGCTTGATTTTTCCTGCACCACGCCTACACAAATGCTGGACATTCACCAGAATCTCTCGGGCGATATTTCAAATGATTTCATGGATTACTCGCATGAGGTGAACCTCAACCATTTTCTTCGCTTCATTGAGAAATGGGGACTGTCAAATGTCTCTCCCGAGGAGATAAAGGCACTCACAGAGCACCTGGAAAGCTTTGAATGTAGTGGATTAAAGGAATGAGCGCTCGTAATCACAAGCTGGACCCGCTGCCGGTGAGAATGGTAATAGAATGGATAACCTCGCTTTCTTCCCTAGTTTAACGAGTGATACTATTAATGGGGGCAGGTCAATTATGTTAGAAGAATTATTTTTCGTCCTCGGGATTGTAAATAATCTATTTTTGATTTATATCTTTTTGATTCGGAAGAAAATGACCACCTTGCAACGAGTTGGGAAATTTTATTTTCTTTTGGCGATTCCAGCTGTTTATGGAATCTTCTTGGTTCAACGGGAACATAAAGCGGTGCAATACAGTATCTTTCTGGGGATATTTTTGGCATTCTTGGCGTTGGAAGTTCTTTATGATTATATTTTGAAGATTCCTTTCCGTGAGAATTTGAAAAAGTATTGGAAGCCAGTAATACCTTATTTGGCTCTTTATTATGCGATGAATTACGGATTTGTGGTTATGGTCTGGAAAAATTATTCACAGATAGGTGGAATTATTATGCTTGGACTTTTTATTATCCAAATAATTGTGAATATAAGCACTCATCGCCTAAAAAACACAGGCAAGGCGTCTTAAGCAGGTTCTAACATCGTCTGTCCCTCGGAGTCAACAAAAAAATCGCCAATCAGGCGGTTTTTTGATAGAATAAAACAATAATAAAACAATAGAAAAAGTATGAACATCAAAAGAGCAGCAGGAATAATTTTTGTTCTTTTTATTGCAGTCCATACATCTTCTGTAATTGGGTCAAAATTACTAGGAATAAATCTTGAAACTGCAGATCCTACAATCATGCCACCGGCAATGTGGTACATTGCCCTAATCTCGGTATCCATAGTCAGCGTTTTGGGTGCAATGTGGTTTTTTAGGTCTCATAAAACAGTTCCTAATACGAAAAATGGTTTTTTATTTGGACTAGCTGCCAGCATATTCGGTTTTATCGGCGACATCATTCTTTTAGCTCCACGTAAGGATGGTTTAGATATTTTATTAAAGTACTATACTCAGCCATGGTATTGGATGGCGTTTGTTTTAATTTTAGTGGCTTGTACTTTAGTTGGTTATACAAGGGCTAAAAAAATAAAAGCAAACTCTTAGGCAACTTTTTTTATTCAAGTCCTTACCAAACAGGTTCTAACATCGTCCGTCCCAAGGTGCAGAGCACCCCAGTCAAATACCCTGTGTTGGGCTCACTGCTTACTTCACTATCTTGAGAAGCTCCTTGAATTTTGCTCCTTCCGCCACCCTCAGCAATTCAAATAGAGCGGTCTCTGTGCTTGTCAAAGCCGCCCCTGCATCTTTGATTCTCTCCAAGCCAATGTGTCGGTTCTCCGCTGTTCTTGAGGAAACAGCATCCGTCACAACCTGAACTTCATACCCCAGGTTTAGCAGATCTGCAGCTGTCTGATAGACACATACATGCGTTTCGATGCCTGAAATCAAAACCTGCTTGCGGTTTACTCGCTTGAGTGTCTGTATAAAGCGGTCGCTCCCGCAACAACTAAAACTGAATTTGCGTATCCGCTGAATGTCAGGCAAGAGATGAGCGACCTCAGGTATGGTCATTCCCAATCCTTCAAGATTCTGCTCAGTTAAGAGAATCGGTATTCCCAGAACCTGTGCTCCCTTGATGATTTTTTCGAGGTTTTCGATTAGGACTTGTCTGTCAGACATGACACGAACCAATTTCTCTTGAACATCGACAACGAGCAAAACTGTGTTTTCTACGATAAGCATATATCGTTACCTCTCATCTCCGTATTAATCATGTTTTGACCCGCCGACATTTCTATCTCTTTGAATTGCTCCTCTATTAATAGTACCACTTGTTCAGTTAGAGTCAACGGAATAACAACTTCAGAGCCGGGGATCGGCAGTCTAGAGAATTACGTAGACCCATTCTCTCCAAAAGAACCAGATTGACAAGTGCTGAGATTTGGGTTAGGGTGTTCTAACCTTCTGTGGTAGCGGAATCTCGTAGATTGGGATCTCTATATCTTCCTCGAAAAAAGTTCTAACATTGTATCGTCCCCCCAGGTGCACCAACGTCTTAAATATCGTTATAGAGAGGGTTTGAAAATTATTGGTTGAGGCATATCTCCCTGTATCCTACTCAAACAATAAGTCTACCCGGCTCAGGTTCTTTGGGGAGTCTAACCTCATCAATGCACATCCCATCTTATTCTCTCCGCCAGCGGCAACGGGCTCGTTTGCCTAACTGTGTCCTCTTGGCAACTTCACCTATCATTGATCACTGACTAAGGAGAATCCGTGCTTCCCGTAGCTTATTAATGCTTTACTCAGGTCTGTAACTTCTTCTAGCCATTCTTCCCCTCCCTTTCTTTGATCCTTACTCTAACTTAACAAGTGGTACTATTAATGGGGACAGGTCAACTTGTTCACCAATTGGTAGTCATGCAGCTCTCAATACAGCAGATTTGAATATCATAAGTCGTGCTCTTTCATCCCTCTGTTCGAGTCAATAACATAAAAGTGCTTATTTTGAGCGCAAGGGCTATTGACACTTTCAAGTTTTTGTTGTATAATAGGGTAGGAGTGAACACAGAATTGGGAGGCAATCAATGACTGAGGTTGAGCTTTTAGGTTACGTGCTTGAAATGGGGGAGGTAACCTCCTCTCAGGTGGCAGTAAAATTCGGCGTGCCCATCGGACACGCCTACCAGGTACTTCGCAGACTAGAAGAAAAGCGACTCCTGGAGAGGCAGTATCGGCAGTATCGATCCAAATTTAGACTGACGGAAAGAGCCAAACAACTCTCGGGAAGGGCAAAACAAGGTGATGGTAGTCTTGCCGGCCTAGCCCTCTTAGGCTTGGCTTTCGCTATACTCCTGCTTGCCTCCATTGGAAATGACTCTCGAGAGGAGAAAAAAAAAGAGAAAGAAAAGGAGGAAAGAAGGTTTCTTTTTTGAGGTATTGAGGATTGTGCAATAGGGTCCTGACTTCTAGAAGACATTTTCATTGCAGTACCATGATTCAAAAGATGAATGCTACAAATCATCAAAGAGGTTTTCGGAAACTTTATTGCCCCCGTTGTGGCCATTTCCTTTCTATCGAAGCTATGAGACAAGCATGTCTTAGTATCAGGTGTAGGAGTTATAAGACTACTATTGAAGTAACTAAGGAGGAAGAATCTGTGGCAATAAAGTGTCTTTCTTAATGCGGTTACAAAGCCGTGGGCTTCATTAGACCAGAAAAACCCTGACCGGCTCTCTTCAAAGCCATCTAGGTCGCAAGAACCAACCAACGGAGACAAATCCCGATTTCTCTGTGGGAGCGATCAAGATGGGAAAGTTCAGCCGGAAACAATCCGTAAAGTTAGAGGGAAAAAAGCTTCTAATTCAGGCTCATTTTGAAGTAGGAAAGAAGGAGCTTTCGTCTGAAGCTATTGATATATTGGCATCTATTTTTGCTGACTACATAGAACGGAGCCGAAAGAATGAATAAAATTCCCATATTCCTTATAGCAGGTTACACCCGGATAAGTCTTGACGAGGCCCATCAACGCTACTCCCTGAGTGCTCAGGAAGATCGCATAAGAGAATACATAAAGTCTCATAGTAAAGATGGATACGTGCTATTCAAGATATACAGTGACCAAAAATCCGGAGGTAGCCTAGACCGCCCTGGACTTCAAGGGCTTCTCAAAGATGCAGAAAAAGGACGTTTTCAGGCCATTCTCATCGTCAAAACAGACCGCCTGTGCCGAAATCTGGCCGACCAGATCTACCTCATTGAACAGTTAAAGAGATGGGGAATAAGACTTCTGGCGACCGATGAAGATATTGACCTGGAGACCCCGGATGGAATCACTTGGACCCAGATCCGCGGTGCCTTCAACGAGGCTGAAAGGAGAAGAATCTCTTACCGAACCAGGATGGGGATGGACAAGAAAGCCCAGCTTGGAGAGTGGTGCGGTGGCTACGTTCCCTTCGGGTACAGCCACAACAAAGTCGAGAAGGCCCTAGTGCCAGACGATGAGCAAAAAGCCATAGTGGAGGAAATCTTTCATCTTTACTCCAATGAGAGGGTGGGAGCCAAGGGTATTGCGGTAAAACTCAACAAGAAAGGGCACCGAACCAGAAGTGGTAACTACTTTTCTACTGCCTCTGTTCTTGCCATCATCACCAACCCCATCTATGCAGGCCAGATCAGGAGAAAAGAAAAAATCTTTCCGGGAAAGCATAAGCCCTTAATAGGTAAAAAGACCTTCGACAAGGCCCAGGCCATTCTTTCAGAGCGGAGGGGGAACTTATCCCTCCGCCGTTCTAACTCTAGCAACTACCTTCTCTCAGGACTTCTACATTGTGAGAGATGTGGACGATGGCTGGTGGGGAAATGTGCTCACGGAAGGGGTGGAATCTATACGTACTATGTCTGCTGGGGCAAACTAAAATACGGTGAATGCGACCTTAATGCTCTGCCCCAGGTTGCCGTTGACAAAGCTATTCTCATTCAAATCAAAAAAGTGTTTCAAAATGAAGTATTAATCAAAAGAATACTCAACAAGGTCAAGGTAAAACTAAATAAGAAACTGCCCAAAAAAGTAGCCGAGTTGAAATCTCTAGAAAGGGAGATGCAAAGGAAAGAGACTATCAAGAGGCGATACCGAGCAGCATTCGAAACAGGAAGTCTCGATCCCCAAAAATTTGGCTCTAGAGTTAGTGAGCTGGATGAGGAAACTCAGCTGCTTAGACAAAGAGAGGTCCAGCTTAAGGATGAACTTACAAACCTTAAAGTGCAACCCGTAACCTTCAAAGACATACAAGAAATGATGGGAAGATTCGAAAAGGTGATCATGTCTGCCCCGCCCTCGGAGACAAAGGCCTTCCTAAGAAGCGTAATTAAGACGATTAAGGTGCACTCTGTGGGATTCATAGAGCCATACTATCGTCTTCCTCTGGTTCGCATTATGTCAGGTTTGGCTCCCCGGGCAGGACTCGAACCTACAACCTAGTGGTTAACAGCCACCCGCTCTACCATTGAGCTACCGAGGAAATTATTAACTATTGTACAATAAATATAAAAAAAGGCAACCTCACTGGTTGCCTAAAGACCCGGCAGCGACCTACTCTCCCACAGGTATTCCTGCAGTACCATTGGCGCTGAGAAGCTTAACTTCCGTGTTCGGGATGGGAACGGGTGTTTCCTCCTCGCTATAACCACCGGGAAAATTTATTATTTCTTGCTCTTAGATAACTGCACATCATAGGTTACTCACATGTCAAACCCTCGGCTTATTAGTACCAGTAAGCTAAACACGTTACCGTGCTTACACATCTGGCCTATCAACCTGGTAGTCTCCCAGGAGCCTTACCTCACTTACGTGAGTGAGAGATCTAATCTTGGGGTGGGCTTCCCACTTAGATGCTTTCAGCGGTTATCCCATCCAGACATAGCTACCCAGCGATGCCACTGACGTGACAACTGGTACACCAGAGGTCTGTCCATCCCGGTCCTCTCGTACTAGGGACAGCTCCCCTCAAATCTCTTGCGTCTACGGCGGATAAGGACCAACCTGTCTTACGACGGTTTAAACCCAGCTCGCGTGCCGCTTTAATAGGCGAACAGACTAACCCTTGGGAGGGGCTACCCCCCCAGGATGCGACGAGCCGACATCGAGGTGCCAAACCTCCTCGTCGATAGGAACTCTCGGAGGAGATAAGCCTGTTATCCCCGGGGTACCTTTTAGCCGTTAAGCCACGGCCCTCTCACACGGGACCGCAGGATCACTAAGCCCTGCTTTCGCATCTGCTCGAAATGTCTCTCTCGCAGTTAAGCTCCCTTATGCCTTTATACTCTACCCGCGATTTCTATACGCGTTGAGGGAACCTTTGGACGCCTCCGTTACTTTTTAGGAGGCAACCGCCCCAGTCAAACTGCCCATCAAACACTGTTCCTCATCCGGATAACGGATGCAGGTTAGAATCTTAACGTGACCAAGGTGGTATTCCACTGATGGCTCCAGGAAGACTAGCGTCCTCCCTTCTCAGCCTCCCACCTATTCTATATAAACCACATCAGGACCCAATGCCAGACTACAGTAAAGGTCCCGGGGTCTTTCCGTCCTGCCGCAGATAATCGGTATCTTCACCGATAGTACAATTTCACCGAGTCCCTCGTTGAGACAGTGCCCAAGTGGTTGCGTCATTCATGCGCGTCGGAACTTACCCGACAAGGAACTTCGCTACCTTAGGACTCTTATAGTTAGAGCCGATGTTAACTGGGGCTTCGGTTCGAGCCTTGCAGCCCTCCCCTTAACCTTCCAGCACTGATCAGACTTCAGTCCCTATACATCCTCTTTCGAGTTAGCAGAGACCTGTGTTTTTAGTAAACAGTCCCTTGGGCCTCTTTATTGAAACCTCTTCGTGCTTCTCAAGCTGCAAGCAGCTTAATACAACACTAATGAGGCACTCCTTCTCCCGAAGTTACGGAGCCAATTTGCCGAGTTCCTTAACGAGGGTTTACTCGAGCGCCTTAGCATTCTCAGCCAGCCTACCTGTGTCAGTTTGCGGTACGGTCACCTAAATATATCACTTAGAGGCTTTTCTCGATAGCAAGGAACCACTCCTTCCCCCAAAAACGGGGTCCCCATCACAGCTTTGGATTAACAATCGCTCGGATTTGCCTGAGCAATCTCCTCAACTGCTTGGACATAGACTATCAACCCCATGCGAGCTTACCTCTCTATGTCCCCTCTTCGCTTAACACTATTCAGGTGGTGCCGGAATTTTCTACCCGGCTATCCATCGTCTACGCTATTCGCCTCGACTTAGGACCGACTTACCCTGGGCGGATTAGCCTTCCCCAGGAAACCTTAGGCTTTCGGCGCAAGGTTTACTCTTCCTTGTCTCGTTACTCATGCCGGCATCATCTCTTCTACTTCGTCCAGGTACCTTTCGGTTCCCCTTCAACCTAACGTAGAATGCTCCCCTACCAAGCAAAGTTATATTTTGTAGTAAAACTACAAAAACTCTGCCCCCGCAGTTTCGGTAATAGACTTGAGCCTCGTTAAATTTTCGGCGCAAGATCGCTAACCCAGTGAGCTGTTACGCACTCTTTAAAGGATGGCTGCCTCTAAGCCAACCTCCTGGCTATCTAAGTAATCTTACATCCTTTCCCACTTAGTCTATATTTAGAGACCTTAACTGGCGGTCTGGGCTGTTTCCCTCTCGACTATGAGGCTTATCCCCCACAGTCTGACTCCTGTGCTAAAGATGAGCGGTATTCGGAGTTTGATTGAGTAAAGGAACCCCAAAGGGTCCCTTTATCATCCAGTGCTCTACCCCCGCTCTCCATACACAAGGCTAGCCCTAAAGCTATTTCGGGGAGAACCAGCTATCTCCAGGTTTGATTAGCCTTTCACTCCAACCCACAGCTCATCGCCTGACTTTTCAACGTCAGTGCGTTCGGGCCTCCGTACACGTTTAAATGTACTTCACCCTGGCCATGGGTAGATCACCTGGTTTCGGGTCTACTTAGAGCAACTCTACGCCCTTTTAAGACTCGCTTTCGCTACGGCTCCGGAACTCAAATTCCTTAACCTTGCTACTCTAAGTAACTCACCGGCCCATTATGCAAAAGGTACGTGGTCACACTCGTAGTGCTCCCACTGCTTGTAGGAATAAGATTTCAAGTTCTATTTCACTCCCCTCCCGGGGTTCTTTTCACCTTTCCCTCACGGTACTTGTTCGCTATCGGTCACTAGGTAGTATTTAGCCTTAGGAGGTGATCCTCCTAGATTCCCACCGGATTTCTCGTGTCCGATGGTACTCAGGTACGCTAAAAAAAGAACTTTCCTTCTTTCGAGTACGGGACTATTACCCTCTCTGGCTAACCTTTCCAGTGTTATTCCTCTAGAAGAAAATTTCTTTCCGCCTCACTGTAGATATTGGCATTTAGCAACCTACAACCCCAGATAGGCAACGCCTACAGACTTAGACACCTATCTAGTTTAGGCTCTTCCCTTTTCGCTCGCCGCTACTGGGGGAATCGAGGTTTCTCTCTTTTCCTCAGAATACTAAGATGTTTCAGTTCTTCTGGTTCGCCCTTACATCCTATGTATTCAGATGTAAGTAGTGCGGCATTACCCGCACTGGATTTCTCCATTCGGAAATCCCCGGATCAAAGCCTGTTTGGCGGCTCCCCGAGGCTTATCGCAGCCTACCACGTCCTTCGTCGCCTCCTAGTGCCAAGGTATCCATCTTATTCCCTTAATAGTTTGACAATTTGGAGTAACCTAAATTTCTGTGCAGTTATCAAAGAGCAATTGGTAAATCGTATTTCATAAATTGTGAATCGCCAATCAAATTCTATAACAATCTATTCCCTTGATTCATTTACAATAAGCAACAACCCAGCTCTCTGCTGGTGGAGATGAGCAGATTCGAACTGCCGGCCTCCGCCTTGCAAGGGCGGCGCTCTCCCAGCTGAGCTACATCCCCATGGTGGGCCCACCTGGACTTGAACCAGGGACCTTACCCTTATCAGGGGTACGCTCTACCACCTGAGCTATGAGCCCAGCAACTTAAGAACCGTATATAGTATATCGTATGCAGTATATGGAAAAAACCTGAATCGTATTGCGCGAATAACATTGCATCATACGTTTTAGAGTCTTTCCACGATATACAATATCCGATATACGAACATTTGTCTTTTGATATTTCTTTTTAATGGCAGAGCAGACAGCTTAGTTGAATCTCTTGGTATCTCTTGAAAGGAGGTGATCCAGCCACACCTTCCGGTACGGCTGCCTTGTTACGACTTCATCCCCCTTGCCAAACACACCTTAAATAATCTCCCTCCTGCAAGCAGGTTGGTTGAATATCTTCGGGTGCATCCAACTCGGGTGGTGTGACGGGCGGTGTGTACAAGGGCTGAGAACGTATTCACCGTGGCGTAGCTGATCCACGATTACTAGCAATTCCAACTTCATGTAGGCGAATTGCAGCCTACAATCCGAACTGAGGCTACTTTTGAGGATTGGCTCAGGATCGCTCCTTTGCTTCCCTTTATAATAGCCATTGTAGCACGTGTGTAGCCCAGGACATAAGGGGCGTGATGATTTGACGTCATCCCCACCTTCCTCCGCTTTTAGGCGGCGGTCTCCTTAGAGTGCCCGGCCGAACCGCTGGCAACTAAGGACAAGGGTTGCGCTCGTTAAAGGACTTAACCCGACACCTCACGGCACGAGCTGACGACAACCATGCACCACCTGTGCTAGCTTCCAAGCCGAAGCCTGGATGGCTCACCTTTCGGATCACTACTACTAGCATGTCAAGTCCTGGTAAGGTTCTTCGCTTTGCGTCGAATTAAACCACGTGCTCCACTGCTTGTTCAGCCCCCCGTCAATTCTTTTGAGTTTCAGTCTTGCGACCGTACTCCCCAGGCGGGGTACTTAACGCGTTAGCTTCGGCACAGAGGGTAATGCTCCCCCCACACCTAGTACCCATCGTTTAGGGCTAGGACTACCGGGGTCTCTAATCCCGATCGCTCCCCTAGCTTTGGTGCCTCAGTGTCAGAAACAAGCCAGGAAACCGCCTTCGCTACTGGCGTTCCTCTGGATATCTACGCATTTCACCGCTACTCCCAGAGTTCCATTTCCCCCTCTTGTCCTCTAGCCATACAGTATCAAAGGCAGTTTCTACCTTGAAAATAGAGATTTCACCCTTGACTTGTATAGCCACCTACGCACTCTTTACGCCCAGTAAATCCGAACAACGCTTGCTCCCTACGTATTACCGCGGCTGCTGGCACGTAGTTGGCCGGAGCTTCCTCTGGAGGTACCGTCAATCAATCCGAAAATTGACCATCGTCCCCCCTGACAGGATTTTACGACCCGAAGGCCTCCGTCATCCACGTGGCATCGCTCCGTCAGGCTTTCGCCCATTGCGGAAGATTCCCTACTGCTGCCTCCCGTAGGAGTCTGGGCCGTGTCTCAGTCCCAATGTGGCCGTACGCCCTCTCAGGCCGGCTACCCATCATAGCCTTGGTGAGCCTTTACCTCACCAACTAGCTAATAGGACGCGAACTCATCCTTGAACGAAGAATCCAAAGATTCAACTTTGGTTATAAAACCTGTGTTTCATAACGTTATTCGGTATTAGCATTCCTTTCGGAATGGTATCCCGATTTCAAGGGCAGATTATTCACGCGTTACTCACCCGTTCGCCGCTAAGACCAGGAATAGCAAAAACTCATAATCTCCACAAAGTGAAAATCAATCATTTCTACTACAAATCTAGTCTTCGCTCGACTTGCATGTATAAAGCATGCCACCAGCGTTTATTCTGAGCCAAGATCAAACTCTCCGAATAGTTTCATTTTTTTCTTAAGGGACTATCTGCTCTACCATGTTTTCAAAGAACATCTATATTATATCATATAAGTTTTATTTGTCAAGGGAACCAAGTAATTAATTCTTTACCCTGAGGATGTAATCCATATTTATTATAAACAAAAAAAAATTCCTGTCAAGGAAACTGAGACAACACCCAAAGGGAGCGCAGTTTGAGCTTTTAGTTTAGCGAGGAAGTAGGAAGTATTTTGTATAAGGTGATTTATCCTATACGCTATACGCTACCCGCTATACACTAGAATTTGTCCTAAGGTATTTCTTGCTCTAAACTACCATTTTTGGTATAATGCTATCAAGAAAAATATTCATATAAGGGCATTGGATGAAATGTCAAGGAGATCACTTATGAGTAAGAGTATCAATGTGGGTATGATAGGATATAAGTTTATGGGTAAGGCTCACAGTCATGCTTATCGAGATGTGGCTATGTTCTTTGAAACTGAAACGATACCGGCAATGAAAGTCATTTGTGGAAGAACGGAGCAGGCTCTTGCTGAAGCAGCAAAAAGGTTTGGCTGGGAAAGCTATGAAACCTCCTGGGAGAAAATTATTCAAAGAGATGATATTGACCTCATAGACATAAATACCCCTAATAACACCCACCGAGATATCGCCGTAGCAGCGGCGAAAGCTGGTAAGGCTATTATTTGCGAAAAACCACTAGCAAAAAACCTGAGCGAGGCTGAGGAAATGCTAAACGAGGTAGTAAAAGCCGGAGTAAAACATATGATTTGCTTTAACTATAGGAAAGTCCCGGCTTTAGCTCTGGCAAAAGAACTTATTCAGAATAACGAGCTAGGAAAAATATATCACTTTCGAGCTCAATACTTGCAAGATTGGATCACTGATCCTGAGTTTCCTTTAGTATGGCGACTAAAAAAGGAATTGTCCGGGACCGGGGCTAACGGAGATTTGAATTCTCATGTTATAGATTTAGCACGATTTCTGGTAGGAGAAATCTCCCAGGTAATAGGAATGCAGGAGACATTTATTACCCAGAGACCGGAGCTTAAAACAGGCAAAGAACTAACCACTGGTTTAACTGCTCAATCCAAAAAAGAGATGGGAGAGGTGACTGTAGATGATGCTACTTTGTTTTTGGCTAGATTCACCAACGGGGCCCTGGGCTCATTTGAGGCCACTCGATTTGCCAATGGTCGTCGCAATGGTCTAAGGTTAGAGATAAACGGAAGTAAGGGAAGTCTAATGTTTGAACAGGAAAATATGAACGAACTCTGGCTTTATTCTTGCCAGGACCCAAAAGGAATACAAGGATTCAAAAGAATCCAGGTAAACGAAGCCGAACACCCCTACATTAATGCCTGGTGGCCTCCCGGACACATCATCGGCTACGAACACACCTTTGTGCATGTAGTATATGATTTTTTAAAGGCTATTGATGAAAATAAGATGCCCTCACCCAATTTTAGAGATGGAGTTGAGTGCCAGAAGGTCTTAGAAGCAGTGGAAAAGTCAGCCAAAGAGGAAAGATGGGTGAAGATATAATGTAATCTAAAGAATGGAAAAACTGCGTCAGATACAGATTGAAGAGATAATAGAAGGAGGGAGCAGAAAAACAAATGGAAGAAAGAATTGATGTTGTCTGTATGGGTATTCTGGTAGCAGATATTCTCACCAGCCCTATTGACAGAATACCTAAACCAGGTCAACTGGCATCGGCTGATGAAATTTTCCTTTCTGGCGGTGGCCATGCGCATAATACACCTATATCTTTAGCCAGACTGGGAACGAGAGTTGGCATTATGGGAAAGGTAGGAAATGACCCTTTTGGCGATTTTCTTATAGAAGACTTGAAAAAAGAAGGAGTAGATACTTCAAAAATCGTCATATCCAATAAATATGGAACCTCCAAAACGATGGTTATCCTCACGTCTGGTAAAGATAGAAGATTTATCTATACGGCAGGTGCCAATGCTGACTTTGGTATAGAAGATATTGATTATGAGTATCTCAAGCAGGCAAAAGTTCTTTATGTAGGAGGATATGGTGTTCTTCCCAAATTAGATGAGGATTCTCTGGTGGAAGTTTTAAAATTCGCCAAAGAGAATGATATTATTACCCTGCTAGATGTGGTAATTCCTCATACAGAGTCTAACTGGATAAACAAGTGTAAAAAAGCACTTAAGTTCACTGATTTTTTTCTCCCCAATAATGACGAGGCAAAAATAATCACCGGCCAGACTGAGCCTGAAGAACAGGCAAAACAACTCCTTAAGTATAATCCTGAGATAACGGTAATTATTACTATGGGAGGAAACGGCTCACTGGTAAGAACCAAAGATAAGATTATCCGAGCCTCGAGTTACAAAATTGAAGTTGTAGACGCAACGGGAGGGGGAGATGCATTTTCTGCCGGCCTTATCTTTGGTTTGATGAATAACTGGAGTTTAACTGATACACTAAAACTTGCCAGCGCTATGGGAGCATCTGCAGTAAGAAAGATAGGTACTACCCCTGGTGTATTTACCAGAGAAGAGGCGACAAGCTTCATTCAGAATAACGAAATAAAGATAAGCTCCTTTTCTGCAGCGGAGAGTTAAGAAAGATAGCGTATGGCGTATAGTGAAAAATAAAGAGCACAAAAAGGTATCGTATTACGCAATACGAAATACGATTCACGGGTTTTTATGGATTTATCACTATCTTCATTCCCTTTTTACTTTCAGCAAGAGCTAATCCTTCTTCTAATCTTTCCAGAGGCAGGCGATGACTAATCAGCTCCTTTATCCTTACCTTTTCTTGAGAGATAAGACTGAGGGCAAGCTCATTATGATAGGGAGCTGACCCATGTGTCCCCACCACATAGAACTCTCCGTAATGGATTAGATTAGAGTTGAATTTTATAAAGGGATTGTCTAAGGGTAGTCCCCCAAAAAAGTTAATTATACCACGCGGAGCAACCATAGAAAGAGATTCTTCCTGAGCTTTTCCGCTAGGGCAGGAAACGATTATCCTATCTGCTCCTCTCCCCTCTGTCTCCTCTTTTATCCTCTGGATAGCATTCTCTGAAGAGGGATTAATCACTACATCTGGGAAAGCGAATTTTTTAGCAAAATCTATTCTCTCTCTAGATAATTCTACTAGTATAGTCCTGGAGGCTCCCTTTGCCTTAGCTAACTGTAGATGAATACATCCTAAGGGACCGGCTCCTACCACTACTACCGTATTTCCCAAGCCGATCTGGGAAAGCTGTTGTCCATTTATAGCACAGGCGAGAGGCTCAGCCAGAGCTGCTTCTTCAAAAGAAAGTTCAGAAGGAATAATATTTACACATCCATTGCGGACTGCATCCTCAGGGACTACCATAAACTCGGCAAATCCTCCATCATAATGATAACCTATGGCAGTAAGATTAACGCACATACTCTGCATCCCTCGCCGACAATAGTAACATCTCCCGCAGGGAATAGCTGGCGCAATTGCCACTTTCTCTCCCAGCTTATGACCTTCTACTCTTTTGCCTATCTCAACAACTTCTCCTGAAAGTTCATGACCGGTAATTCTGGGAAATCTCATATGTTTATGACCGTGGTGATAGACTCTTATATCTGTACCACATATACTACAAGCCTTAACTTTTATAAGTATTTCCTGGGGAGAAGGAGTGGGGCGAGAAATGTCTTCCATCTCCAGGTTTTCAATTCCCTTTAAAACAGCCGCTTTCATTGTCTAACTCCTTTAAATTTTTCTTTATTAAAATGGCTAAGTTCTCTTCCAATGCTCCCTGTTCCAAACTGAATAGCTCTCTTCCTAAGTAAGTTCTTTCTTCGAGAATAGTGAATTCTTACGCCTCTGTCAACCGTAGCGAAAAGAATTTTGACAAAGTACTCCTCTCTATTATATTTAATATGTCTGCTGTACAGTTTTGCTGTAAGGAAACAGAATGAAAAAAAAATTAGCAAAGCGGATAGCTCTGATACTTCTTTTCTTTGCCATTGCCTGCATGGAACTGGGAGCTCACCCTTTTAAAATAGGAGAAAAGCTAACTTATACGGTAAAGCTCTTTCTTTTTCCTGTAGGAGAACAAATACTAGAGGTAAAAGAGATAGCTCAGATAAATGGACAACTCACCTATCACCTTTGCTCAAGAGTAAAAACCTCGGGTTGGGCTGATTTACTCCTTTCTTATAATCATAGATTGGAGAGTTTTGTTGATGTTGACACACTCTATCCTTGTCAAATAAAGAGTTATGCCCAGGAGGAGAATTCTCCTCCAAAAGATATAATTGTTCAGATAGATCAAAAGAAAGGCGTAGCTTCTATGGAAGACCGAGCCATCGAGAAAAAGTGGGAGACAAAACTTTCAGACACCACTCTAGACATAACATCTTTAATCTACTGGCTGCGGAATCAGGAACTCGAGGTAGGACAAATATTTTCCTTTCTTCTACTGGAAGATAGCAGCCTGCGGCCTATAAAGATTGAGGTAGTTAAGAAGGAAAAGGTGGAAAATCATCTAGCTTTTTTATGCTCAGAAGTAGGCTCAGATAAGATAAAAATATGGTTTTCAGCCGATAAAAATCGTCTACCTCTCAAAATCGAGACAGACATCACCATTGGAACACTAACCTCCAAACTCGTCAAGATAGAGGACAGTCAGTAGAGCTTACCCTTCAAACCAAAATAAAGCTTTTCCGCAGAAGGTTCATAATCTTTCCAGAGGTAGTAATTATTATTTAACAAGAACTCAATAAAGAACTCTAAATTTTCACCTATCATTCTGGAGATTTCAAATCTCTGTTTCCAGCCACTAGGTATCTCATCATCTATGATGTTTTCCTCATAATATCTTTCATCTACAAACTCAGCTTCCATATTAATCTTCCAGCCACCTGTACTCCATACTAACCAGATATCAACCATATTTTGAGGATAATGAGGAATTACTTTCCCAGGATCATCAAGATTTTCAAGATTTTCTGCTATCTGGTAGGTATAGGAAATCCCCTGTTCAAAAATCTCACCCACATGAAGCAGTAAATCTAGCTTTGCTCCCAAGGAGCTCATATTGCGGATTTCTGGCCTAGCCAGGGAATTCGCACTATCCCAATTCCAGATGATATCCTCTCCTCTATTGTAGAATCCTCCTAAAGATAAATCTGCAATAGAAGAAAGCTCATATTTCAACTGAGCTTCATAGTTCCAAAGCTTTACCATTCTATCCAGCTCTTCGTTTATCTCTATGTAATCCCGAGAAAGATATAAATCATCAAATTCAGGAAGGTAGAACTCTCTTTCGGCCTCTACCTGAAGCCGCAATTTAGGGTTAAACTGCTCGGTCAGCTTCAAATGAGGAAGGACTTCACTAGTTACACCCTCTATTTTCTTGATACCCACTTCCAGACCTGCACTTAGGCCTTTTATCCTCTTAAAAACTATAGTCTCATCCTTTATCCAAAGGTGAAATTGGCTCTTATCTGCATAAGAGCTATTCTCAGCTCTAATTCCTACATTAAGAGGAACCTGTGGAATCTCCAACTCTAATTGAGCTCCAGGATTAAAATCTGGCTTATAACCTTCCACTTCTGTATTCTCCGCCCAACCAGTAACCTTGAAAATGTTATCTCCCTGAAGCTTAAAGGTCAGCTCTCCTGCCAGGTCAACTTTATCTTTTTTTCTCTCTTTTTCCTCCGGAAGATCCATTTTACTCTGGTATCCATTGATACTAAAAAGTGCATTTTTATTCTCGCCAAAATCCCAGATAAACCTGGTATTTAACCAATCCTCGTCCTTGGCCAGAGCAGGACCGTCTTTTTTATAGGTGGTCCACTGAGGAGCAGAATACCTCCCCAGGGAAAGAAAATGTATCATCTTATCTTTTTTTCTCCCATAATCTAAGCGATAGCTAAAGTTATCGTAGGCAGCCAGGGAAGAGGAGATATAAAGATAGGGAAGAGGAGATTCCTCTTTCGAAAGAGGACGATAAGCTCTCTCTCTTGGAGGAAACTGAACAAATGCTTCTGTTAGAGACTTTTCTCCCCGTATGGGCATAAAGGAAAGAGCTTTAACTCTAGTTGTTATATATCTGGCTGGAGTGTAGCTGACAGAAAGTCGAGATAGACGAGGCTCCAGGAGAACAATAGGAGAAATTTCTTTTCTTTCCTCTATAAACCCCTCCGCAAACCCCTCCGCAGAAGGAAGTCTCTCTTTTACTCTCTCTTCCACCCTTCTTTCTAACCCAGGGAAGGAGAGGGAATGGGAATAAGTCTTCTTACCCAAAGTAACTTGAAGAAAATAGTCAATCATACTCTTTTCTCCCCGAATGGGCATAAAAGAAAGAGTTCTGGTTCTCATCACTTCTAGATAAGACCTATCTGTTCCTTTAACTACAACAATAGGCAGTTCGGTAGGAAGAGGTTTTTCCTTTGCCGGCTCTTCTGCACCTACCAAGTTTGATAAAGATAAAAAAAACAAAGCTACTAATACAAAAACCATCCTTTTAACCATTTTCCTCTCCTTATCACCCTTTTATTCTCCTAGCTCTTTCAATCTCTTTTTTGCCTCATTTATCCACTTTTCCGCAAGGGATTCTTCCGCAAGAACCTTTTCATATTCCTTTCTCGCTTCTTCTCTTTGACCTTTAGCAAAATAAGATAACCCTATCTGTAAGCGAGCCTTGATTCTCCACTCCTTATATTGAGGATAGACAAGAGGCACTCTCAGGTACTCCACTAATGCCTTATCATAATCTTTTTCGTTAAACCAGCAATTTCCTATACCGAACTGGGCTTCCACAGCTAGAGCGTCCTTTTCACTATTTTGCACCACCCAGGAGTAGTGCTCGCGTGCCTGAAAAAACTTATCCCTAATGAAGAGAGAGTTAGCCAGTTTTAAGTGGGCCTCGGCAATTAGACTACTAGTACGGAAACTGCTAATGAATTCCTGCAGAGCTTTTCCTTCCTCTTCCCAGTTCTGGAGATTTTCCCAGCAAAGAGCAGTCTGATAAAGTGAGTATTCCAGAATATCTTTCTCCTTGGCCAGGGTAAGGGCTTTGTCGTAGGATTCAATTGCCTCCTTGAATTTCTTCTGTTTAAAGAGAGATTCTCCCCATCTATAATATACCTCTCCCCTTAAAGGATCATCGCTGCGGGAAAACTGTATAAATTTAGAATAGGCTGCTCCCGCTTGACGAAAATTATCCAATTTATAAAAAGACCAGCCCTGCCAGTAATAGGCATCAAGTAAATAGGAACTCTGGGGAAAGTTGTTAATCAGATTTTCTAATTCAAGCGCATACTGAGCATAATCCTCTTTCTTCATAAAGTAACTGGCTATTTTCCATTGAGCAAGATCCGCATTTTCAAAACCAGCAAAGTCCCTGACTATTGTTCGGAAAACAGAAAAAGACTCATCGTCATCTCCCAGTTGTTCATAGCATTCCCCCATTTTAAGTAAAGCCGCCGGAATAAGGTTACTCCCTGGATACTTCTCTGCCAAAGTTTGAAAAGTTCTTAGAGCCTCTTCATATTTTTCCTGGTTATACTGGCAATTCCCCAAAAGAGAGTAAGCGCTAATAATCAACTCTCTTTCCTCGGGGTAATTTAAGATTACCTTCTGAGAAGCAAATTCTCCCTCTGCAAATTTCTCCTGATGGAAATAAGTCCAACTTATGGCATATTGGGCATAAGCAGCCATAGGATCATCTGGATAGAGATTAAGAAATTTCTCATAACCCATCCTTGCTTCGGTGTATTTCCCTAATTTAAAGTAAGAACCGGCTATTTGATATAGAGAGGTGGGAACAAGACGGGAAGAAGGAAAACTCTCCTCTATTTTCGAATAGATTTTAATCGCCTTTTCGAAATCTTTTAAATTGAAAAGAGAATTTCCTGCCCCCAAGAGAGAGTCATCTATCCATTTACTTTCAGGATAACTCCGAATTACTTTGTTAAACGCCTCATTTGCCTCTGTGAATCTTTTTTGCTCAAAGTAACACCAACCAATCTCGTATTGAGCATGAGATGCCAGGGAAGCCTGAGGATAATTGGCGATTACTCTCTGAAAATTCTCCCGCGCTTCTTCATACCTGGAAAGATCAAGATAGCATTCTCCTGCCTGAAAGGTAGCATCGCGGACATTTTCAGAAAAAGGGAACCTCTCAATAAACTGGTCGAAATAATCTACCGCGGATTCAGATTTCTCCTCGCTAAGATAGGTATAGGCAGTTCCATACAAGCAATCCTCAATAAATTCGCTCTGAGGATACTCATTTACTACTACAAGATAGCTCTCCCTGGCTTGAAAAAACTTCTTTTGAGAGTACAGACTATCTCCCAAGCGGTTCTGAAACTCAGCAAGGTGGGATGATTGAGGGAAAGACTTGATGAGGTCTTGGAAAACCTTTGCTGCTTCCGCATAGTTCTCCTCCTTAAAATAAGTGTAGGCAATCCCGCTCTGCGAAGCTTCCCAGTCTGATTCCTCATCAGGATCGGCTAGAGCCTTGCTGTAAGCATTCCTGGCTTCCTGGTACTTGCCTATAGAATAAAGAGCCTCACCTTGTCGGAAATTGGCTTCTACCTTGCCAAAATCATCAGCTGCTTCTTGGTATCTACCTTTCTCAAAATAGGAAAATCCTCGTGCCAGCAGTGCTTCAGATAGATGCTCTGAAAGAGGATAGTTAGAAATAAAATTAGAGTATTCTCTTATCGCCTCACCATATTCTCTTTCCCAATAAAGGATTGTGGCTATATCATACTGAACTTCAGAGATTTTCTCGAAATTGGGGAACTCAACCCTTAATCTCTTCAGGGCCTGCAGAGCTTCTGGGTATTTCTTTAATTCCAATAGGGTGTATCCCAATGAATATAGAGAAGAAGAGAGAAATTCACTCTGAGGATAGTCCTTAATTAACCTCTCATAAGAAGAAGCAGCTTTCTCATAATTACCTAGATTATAATAGCATTCTCCTGATTGATAGAGACTATCGCCAATTAACTGGCTATCAGGATATTCATCCAGTAGCAGATGGAAAGCAGAGGCAGCTTTTTCATATTCTTTCTGGTAGTAAAGACCTGTCCCTATGAAGTATTGAGCCTTATCACAATTCTTATTTTCCGGGAAGTCCTCAATGAATTTCTGGAATTGAAATACAGCCAAACCATATTTTCCCTCTTCAAACAGCCCTTGAGCAAAAATAAATTCCTTATAGGCATCTCTCTCAGCTCCTTGAACCGAAAAGAGAAAGACAAAACTGAGAAAAACTAATCCTATTCCTGCCGCCCATTTTCTCCTCATATTCTATCCTCCTTATCAAAATTATATAGCTTATTGTATAAAAGAAAACTTCTTTGTCAAACGACGCAACATGTCACCGTGTCAATTGACAAGGAGGGATTATCTTATAAGATGGCATTGATGGTTTTTGGCAGTTATAAAGCACTTTAAAGCTGTGTCCCGTTGCTCGTGACGTGTAAGCAGTTAATTGGTGAGTAGTCAGTTAATCAATGTGGAAAAAGTAGCCGCCCTTTTTGAAACACGACATACGATATACTATATACGATATACGGATTCAAAATGACTAATTTTGTTCACCTTCATACCCACAGCGATTATAGCCTTCTCGATGGAGCCTGCTCCATCTCCCAATTAATCAATAAGGCCTACGAGCTTGATATGCCTGCTCTGGCTCTTACTGACCATGGCAACTTATTTGGAGCTATAGATTTTTATCAGAAAGCAAGAAAAAGAAAGCTCAAACCCCTAATTGGCTGTGAGGTATATGTAGCTCCCACTTCCCGATTCAAGAAAAAAAAGATAGGAGGTCAACCTACCGCCTATCACCTTACTCTCCTAGCAAAAAACAAAAAAGGATATGAAAACCTGATGGAATTAGTAACAGAGGGCTATCTGGAGGGATTTTATTACCACCCCCGAATAGACAAGGAGCTTCTCTCCCAAAAGGGGGAAGGATTAATTGCACTCTCCGGCTGCGCCAAAGGCGAAATTCCTTTCCTACTTTCTCAAAATAAAGTGGATAAAGCAAAAGAGATTTGCCAATTTTACAAGAATTTGTATGGAGAAGATTTTTATCTGGAGGTTCAGGATGTAGGCCTGGAATTTCAAAAAAAGATCAATTCTTCGCTAGCAAACCTATCCCAGGAGCTCTCCATACCCCTGGTAGCTACCAATGATGTTCACTATTTGAACAAAGAAGACGCACAAGCCCAAGATGTTCTTTTATGTATCCAGACAGGAAAGACGCTGGATGATACTAATCGGCTGAAATTTAGCTCCTCCGAACTCTATTTTCGTTCTTCAGAGGAGATGGAGAAAACCTTTTCCCACCTCCCTCAAGCAATCTCTAACGCCGCACTGATTAGTGAAAAATGTAACCTTGAGCTAGAGCTGGGGAAAATACACCTTCCTGTCTATAGGGCCCCTGATGGACATAACTTAGATGAATACCTGAGAAAACTCTGTCAGGAAAGACTGCCTCATTGCTACCCTACTGCTTCAACCTCTGTAGAGCAAAGACTGGAAACGGAGCTAAGCATAATCTCAAAAGCAGGATACACAGGGTACTTTCTTATCGTATGGGATTTCATCAACTATGCCAAGAAAAAGAAAATCCTTATTGGCCCGGGTAGAGGTTCGGTAACCGGAAGTATGGTTGCCTACCTTTTGGGAATAACTAATATCAACCCCCTGGCCTACGGACTTCTCTTTGAGCGGTTTCTCAATCCAGAGAGAACGGCTATGCCTGACATTGACATTGACATCCAGGATGAGAGAAGAAATGAGGTAATTAGTTATGTAAGAGAAAAGTATGGCAAAGAGAACGTAGCCCAGATTATCACCTTTGGAACTATGGCCGCCAGAGCTGCCATAAGGGACGTAGGAAGAGTTTTAGGTATCCCTTACAGCAGGGTAGATCGTATTGCCAAACTCATCCCTTTTAACACAGAACTGAAAATAGCTATAGAGGAGAGCTCGGAACTTAAGGAAATTCTGAAAAAAGATGGCAAGATAAAAACCCTTTTTGAGATTGCTCAGAGGATAGAAGGTTTTATCCGTCATGCTTCAACCCATGCGGCTGGAGTTGTCATTGCTCCAGATAAACTAACCTATTATACTCCTTTATATAGAACTAATAAAAACGAAATTACCACTCAATACGAGATGCATTCTATAGAGGCGATCGGTCTTTTAAAGATGGATTTCTTAGGTTTGAAGACATTAAATGTAATCGGGGACGCTCTAGAGATAATTAAAAAGAATAAGGGAAAAGAAGTTGACCTGGATAGAATTTCCCTGGAAGACAAGAAAGCTTATGAGCTTCTTTCTCAAGCAGAAACATTAGGAGTTTTCCAGGTGGAAAGTCGAGGAATGCAAGACTTAATCAAGAAAATACACCCCGAAAGATTCGAAGACCTCATTGCTGTCCTTGCTTTATACCGCCCTGGACCTCTGCACAGCCGAATGATGGATGATTTTATTGATAGAAAACAGGGGCGTAGCAAAATCGAATATCTCCATCCCAAACTCGAACCCGTTCTAAAAGAGACTTACGGAGTGATTCTTTATCAAGAACAGGTAATGAGAATAGCCAATATTTTAGCTGACTTTAACCTGGGAGAGGCAGATATACTAAGAAGGGCTATGGGTAAGAAAATACCTCAATTGATGGATGAACAAAAAGACAAGTTTATTGAAGGAGCAAAAAAGAAAGGAGTTAGTCCTTCTCTGGCTACACGGATTTTTGAACTAATGGCTTATTTTGCCGGATATGGTTTTAACAAATCACACTCTACTGGCTATGCTCTTATCTCCTATCAAACGGCTTATCTTAAAGCTAACTATCCTTTAGAATTTATGGCTGCCCTTCTCACCTCGGAAATAGAGAACACTGATAAACTTGCCCTCTATATCAATGAATGTAGAAGAATGGATATAAAGATACTTCCTCCTGATATGAATCACTCCCTGGCTAACTTCATGGTAGAGAAAAATAAGCTCCGTTTTGCCCTGGGAGCGATAAAGAATGTAGGTAAAGCCGCTATCTCTTCTATCCTTAGAGTGAGAGAAAAAGAAGGCCACTTCAGCTCTATCTTTGACTTTTACAGACGAGTAAATCCAAAAACAGTAAACAAGCGAATGATAGAGAGTTTGATAAAGAGCGGGGCTTTCGATTGCCTGGAAGGCTCCCGAGCGCAGAACCTGGCAGTAATAGACCAGGCAGCAGAAAAAGCAGCTCAGATACAGCAGGATAGAGAAAGAGGACAGCTCTCTTTCCTGGAGACACTAGAAAAGAAGGAAAGTGGCGCCAGTACGGAAAGATTCCCCACGATAGAAGAGGTCTCTAAAGAAACAAAATTAGCCTGGGAAAAGGAACTTCTGGGCATTTATATCAGTGGGCATCCTCTAGAGAAATATCGAAAGAGAATTAGTCGTTATGCGGCCCATTCCATCAAGGATTTACCTGGGATGAGAGACGAGGAGAAGATAAGGATTGTGGGAATAATAAGTAGTCTTACTTCTAGAAATGATAGAAAAGGAAAGAGGATGGGCTTTTTTACCCTGGAGGATTTAGATTCACAGATAGAAGTGCTGGTATTTTCTGACCTCTATGAAAAAAGAAGCTCTTATATAGAGGAGGGGAAACTCGTTTTAATCAAAGGAAAACTAGATACTGCCAGTGACCCCCCAAAAGTTATTGCGGAGGAAATTATTCTTTTCTCTAAAATCAAGGACATAGCTCATAATCTCCATATTGACATAAAGCAAGAAGAACTAAAGGAAAAAAAATTGCTCAGGTTGAGAGAGCTCCTTTCTTCTCATAAAGGAAAACATGCACTCTATTTACATCTTAATCTCAGCCAGGACGAGAAGATTATTATTCGTTCAAAGACGATGAAAATGGGATTTTCTGATTCTCTGATATCTGAGGTAGAAGACCTTATAGGAACACACTCAGTATGGCTCGGTGAGGACTAAATAACGTAAAACGTAAAGTGAAAAATGCAAAGCCAAAACTTAAAATTTAAAGTCAAAATCTGTTGCTTGTTGCTCGAAAAGAAAGAAAAAAGAGTCTGAGTATCTGGATGTTCGATATTCGTGTCTCCTCTCCCCTCGGGGGAGAGGGAAAGGGTGAGGGGGAAAGGAATGCAATACGCAATTTTTTTCTCTTTTTTTGTTTTTACTATATGCTACGCTAGATTTTAAGGAACTAAACCATGCAGAACTCAACTGAATATCAGCTTGGATTAAAGGAACTTCCTAAAGAACAAAGACCGAGGGAAAAATTAATCAAATACGGCCCTGATGTCCTTAAAAATGGAGAACTTATAGCTATCATCCTGAACACAGGTTATAGGGAAGAGACAGTAATGGAGCTTTCTCATCGCATCATCAAAGAATACGGCTCCAAAGCCATCGCTCAGGAGAAAAACGTGGGGCGATTAATGGAGAATTTGGGCATTCCTCCTGTAAAGGCTTGCCAGATAGTTGCTTGCTTTGAATTGGGAAGAAGATTCTTTGAAGAAGAACCGGGCAGGTTCCCTACTATTAGAAGTCCAGAGGATGCCTACAGATATCTTGAGGGAATGAAAAAACTTAAGAAAGAGCAATTTCGTGGATTATATCTTAATACAAGAAACAAGATTATTCATGACGAAATCATATCCATTGGGACCCTTACGGCAAATTTAGTGCATCCACGGGAAGTATTCCAACCAGCTATTGAGTATTTAGCCGCAGGTATAATTATTGCTCATAATCATCCTTCCGGGGACCCTAGCCCTAGTAAAGATGACCTGGCAGTAACCAGACAGATGGTAAAGGTAGGAAAAACAATGGCTATCGAGGTTCTTGACCATATCATCATCGGCAATGAAAGATATGTTAGTCTGAAAGATAAAGGGCTTATGTAGCTTCATTCAAATAACAGGAAGGAGTTCAAGTGATGGAGAAGATAGAAGTAGGATACATGGATTGCCTAAAAGAAACTTTTACAACTATGGGCAGAAGTGGTCTTTTGTTGGTTTCCATTAGCCAGCAAGAAAAACCTAATGTTATGACCATTGGTTGGGGAACTGTTGGTATTGTCTGGGCCAAACCTATGTTTATTGTTCTGGTTCGTCCTTCTCGTTTTACTTATGGTCTCATTGAAGAGACAGGGGACTTTACGGTAAATGTTCCTCCCGTGGAAATGAGCGAGAAAGTCTCTTTTTGTGGTACCGTTTCTGGACGAGAGCATGATAAATTCGTCGAGCAAAAGCTTACCACTATTCCAGCAAAGAAGGTAAAATCACCCTTGATTGAGGAGTGCCTTATTCACTATGAGTGTAGAGTGGTGCACAAAAATGATGTCCTTCCTCCTGAGTTAGCTTCAGATATTCCTCCTGCCTTCTATCCCCAGGGAGATTATCATCGTGTTTTCTATGGTGAGATTATGCGAGTATGCGCTGCCAGAGATATAAAAAAGCATGAGTAAACAATTAGAACAAGCTGGTTTGGTGACATTCGAGGATGAAGTAAAAAGAGATTACCGCTGGAACTTCACTGTTAATCTCCTGGATTGGGTTTTCTTCTCCATAGGAATGAGCTTCGCTTCGCTCAATACAGTGCTACCCGCTTTTGCCCGCCATCTTACCTCCTCCAATTTCCTCATTGGTCTCATTCCTTGCCTTAGTACCCTGGGTTGGCTTCTTCCTCAAATTCTAATAGCCAATTTCACCCAAAAATTAAAAAGAAAGAAAGATCTGATTATTTTTACTGGACTGGGAGAAAGGATTCCCTGGTTCTTTTTATTCCTGGCAGTAATGCTTCTTTCTTCTTCCTCTCCTTCTCTTTTACTAACTGCTTTCCTTATTCTCTATGCACTATTCTGTTTCTCAGGAGGAATGGGAGGTCCTGCCTGGCAAGATATGCTGGCTAAAGTAATACCTCTAAGAAAGCGGGGTCGTTTCTTTGGTTGGAGCAACTTCCTGGCTGGTGGAGTGAGCATTTTTGGTGCCTTTTTGTCCATCTATTTATTGAAGAGTTTTCCTTTCCCCAAGAATTTTGCCCTCTGCTTTCTATTTGCCTTCTTTGCTACTTCTATCTCCTACATATCTTTTATCTTGATAAGGGAACCTGTCTATCCTGTAAAGAACAAAAAATCCAGCTTCGGGGAGTATTTCCTTGGACTCCCCTCTTTGCTTAAGAAAGACAAGAATTTCTTCTCTTTTCTCATCGCCAGTATCTTTCTGAGTTGCGGAGCAATGGCTACCGCCTTCTTTGCTGTTCATGCTATGAATAAATTGACTCTTCCTGATAGCCAGATAGGGATTTTCACTCTTTTATTACTTACTGGACAGACCATTAGTTCTATCTTATGGGGCTACCTGGGAGATAAAAAGGGATATAAACTTATCATGGAATTGGGAATTCTGGTTACCATCCTCGCTATCCTACTTGCCATCTTTTCTTCTTCTATTTATCTATTCTATGGGGTATTTTTTATCTTTGGCTGGGCTTTTAGTGCATATTTTATCTCCAGTATGGGAGTTGTTCTGGAATTCTCCACTCCTGAAATGAGACCAACCTATATCGCCCTGACTAATACGGTTAAAGCACCTTTTATGAGTCTTTCTCCTCTCTTAGGAGGATTCCTTGCTGACAGAATCGGTTTCCCTTTTGTCTTTACTATTACTATATTTATCCTTCTAGGGGGAATTTTGTACCTGGCTCTTCTCGTTAAAGAACCCAGACACCTCCCTGCCCACCTTCCTGGTAGATATGTGGCAAAAAAACGCCTCTAGGAGGCTGGTGATAAAGTAGAGGTTTCATTTATGAAACACGCTCTGCTAATAAGTCCGATAAATCGGACCTCTACAATATTTGGGTTTTTCACTTACGATATACCATATACGACATACGACATACGAGAAATTGCCTGCTAAGGCAATTTCTTGACACAGCTTTAAATTTCTATAGGCTAAGTCAATGCAAAAAACTTTTAATAAAGAAAAAAGAATAAGATTAAGGAGGAAATAGCAATGAAGGTAGGAGTATTTATGGCACTATTTAATCAAAAATCCCTAGGGGAGGCTTTGGATTATGTTCAGAAGACAGGTCTGGAAGCAGTGGAGGTGGGCACGGGTAACTATCCGGGAGACGCCCATTGTAAAATAGATGAGCTTCTGGACAGTAAAGAGGCATTGAAAAGATTTAAGGAAGAATTCAAAAAAAGGAATATAGAGATAAGTGCTTTAAGCTGTCATGGTAATCCCCTTCATCCTGAGGAGAGCATTGCCAGAAACCACCGAGAAATCACTCGTAAGACCTTTGTTCTTGCCAATCGGTTAGGGATAGAAAGGGTGGCTCTTTTTTCCGGCTGTCCAGGAGATAGCGATTCCTCAAAATACCCTAATTGGGTAACTTGCCCCTGGCCGGAAGACTATTCTAAAATCTTAAAATGGCAGTGGGAAGAAAAAGTCATTCCTTACTGGCAAAAAGAGGCAAAGTTTGCTCAAGAAGAAGGAATAGAAAAAATTTGTTTCGAAATGCATCCAGGCTTTGTCGTCTATAACCCTGAAACTCTTTTGAAATTGCGAGAAGCAGCAGGCAAAGCAATCGGCGCTAATTTTGACCCTTCACATCTATTCTGGCAAGGAATAGACCCTATCGCTGCATTGAGAAAATTAAAAGGGTGTATCTATCATGTGCATGCCAAGGACACCAAAATAGATGATTACAATACGTCGGTGAATGGAGTATTAGATACCAAGTCATACAGAGACGAGATTAACCGTTCCTGGATTTTCAGAACCGTGGGCTACGGACACGATGCCTCTTTCTGGAAATATTTCATCAGTACCTTACGTTTATGCGGCTATGACTATGTTTTGAGTATTGAGCATGAGGACAGTTTAATGAGCGCCAATGAAGGATTTCAAAAGGCAGCTTCCTTTCTTAAGGAAATAATCCTTAAAGAGAAAACAGGTGAAATGTGGTGGGCATAAGATGAGTCTGCCTCAATGGCTCAAAAAAAGAGCCCCCAAAGAGGATATTCTCCAGGAAATAAAGGGCCTTCTTCGCTCTTACTCTTTACATACTGTTTGTGAAGAAGCGAGATGTCCCAATATAGGGGAGTGCTTCCAGAAAAGGACGGCTACTTTTTTAATCCTGGGAGATATATGTACCAGAAATTGCCGTTTTTGTGCGGTAAAAAAGGATATTCCTCCTCCTCTGGATTCTCAAGAACCAAAGAATGTAGCCCGAGCCGTTAGGGAATTAAAACTGAGGTACGTGGTGATAACCTCAGTCACCCGGGATGACCTACCTGACGGAGGAGCAGAGCAATTTGCTCAAACTATAAGAGAAATAAGAAAAGCTAATGGTGAAGAAATTAGAGTTGAGGTTCTTATCCCTGACTTTAAAGGCTCCCTGCCTTCTCTTAAAAAGGTGATAGAAGCAAAGCCTGATGTTCTCAATCATAATCTGGAAACGATTTCTCATCTTTATCCTCAAGTCAGACCACAGGCAGATTATGAGCGTTCTCTAGAGTTATTAAAGCGAAGTAAAGAATTAGATTCCTCTATCTATACCAAGTCTGGCTTGATGGTAGGGTTAGGAGAAAGTTTCACAGAGGTCATCGAGACTATGGATGACCTGAGAGAGGTTGAGTGTGACATTCTCACTATTGGTCAATATTTAAGGCCTTCCTTTCAACACCTTGCAGTAAAGGAATTTGTAACACCAGCCAGATTCAAAGAATATGAGGAAATAGGTCAATCTCTGGGTTTTTCCTATATAGCTAGCTCACCTTTTATGAGGAGTTCCTATCAAGCAGAACAGGCCCTGGATAAGGCAATGGAAAAACAACGTGAATCGTGAATGGTGAATAGTGAATCGAAATTCCTCACTTGTATTGCGAGGCGAAGCCGAAGCAATCTAACAAGGAAAAGAGAAGAAATTAATAGGTTACTAATAAACCAGGAGGATAGAAAGTGAAAATTTACATTCTCACCGACATGGAAGGAATAACGGGAGTGGTAAGTCCTGATAAACAGGCAAAACCAGGAAGTCCTGGATACGAAGAGGCAAAAGAATTTTTGATGTCAGATTTAAATGCTACTGTGGAGGGTGCTTTGGAAGGAGGGGCGAGCGAGATTCTCATATATGATATGCATTATTACGGATTGAATGTAATTCTGGACAAGCTTCATCCTAAGGCAAAGATTATTATGGGAAATCCACATATTGTTCCTCCCGAAATGGGATTGAACAACACCTTCAACGGAATGCTCATGATAGGATTTCACGCTATGGCAGAAACCGAAGGAGCACTTTTACCTCATACCTATAGCTATGATATGAAGGCTCTTTATCTCAATGGAGTGCTAATGGGTGAAATAGGCATGGAAGCATCCATCGCTGGAACATACGGAATTCCTCTAATTATGATTAGCGGCGATTCAAAAGCAATGGAAGAAGGCGAGAGGATACTGGAAAACTTTGAAGAAGCCACTGTCAAATATGCTATAGATGATGAAGGAGCAGTGTGCCTACCACTATCGATAAGCAAAGAAATTATTAAAGAAAAAGCCCTCTCTGCTGTGAAAAGAATTAATGATTTCAAACCTTACTCTCCTCCCAACCTTAATGACCCGGAATATGCCTACCTTATAGAATTAGAGTTCTATGAGGCAAATTTTGTAGATAAGGCCCTGACGGCAGTAAAAGAGATAGACAAGGAGATTATCCCCTGGGCAAAAAAGATGAGTGAGAAGAAAATTGCCCTGAAAGGAAACAACCTTCCCCTGCTCTGGAAAGGATTCACCAAAAGATATCAGTAAGTTAGCTGAAATTAGATAAATTCGTGAATACACGCTGACCCACGTCATTGCGAGCAAGGTCCCTCGCCTGTCTGCGTGCGGACACGCACAGGCAGGCTTGTCATTGCGAACGGAGTGAAGCAATCCGCGAAGCGTCGCGAGGTTGCTAAGAGCAACCGTGGCGATCTCGTATGTCGCTCGGGATAAACTCCGCAATCTCATAGAATTAAAGCATAGGTAACTGCTAAACCATCGTGATATACTAAGATTCCCTATGTTTTACTCTGTTCTTCTCTAAAGAAGCCACTTTCAACTTTTCCAAGCATAAAAAAATGGACTTGACAGATGACTAGAAACATCATATAATTCAAAGGTAATTATATGCAGGAGGAGAAAATGCGGACCACTTTAAATTTATCAGACGACCTTATAAAGGAAGTTATAAACTTAACTCACTCTAAAACCAAAACCGAAGCAGTTAACCAAGCTTTACAGAAATTTGTTCATCAAAAGAGGTTAGAGGCACTTATCAATCTACGGGGCAAGATCTCTTTGAAGGAGAATTGGAGAAAATTGAGAGAAATGGAAAAAGATGAATAGAGTGTTGGCAGATACTTCTATTTGGGTGGAATATTTCAATCGCCCAAAATCAGAATATGCCGAGAGACTGGCTGAATTTTTAGAGATAGAAGTGGTATATATCACTGGAATAATCTTAGCTGAACTCCTCCAAGGAGCAAAAACTCACGCCGAGTTCAATCTTTTGAGAAATAACCTTAAGGTTCTTCCTTTACTAAAGGAAACTGATAAAACATGGGAAAAAGTAGGAAAATTATCCTTTGACCTGCAAAGAAAAGGCATCGTTATCCCTCTAAGTGATTGCTTGATCGCAGTTTTGGCCCAAGAAAACAATTGTCAAGTGTTCACCCTTGATAATCACTTTGTTCACGTTCCCCAACTTGAGATAGTGTAGAGTCTTCCTAGAACGAGAGTGTAACTAGAGACTAAAGGAAAATTATCTAGTCTTGATAGATCAAGAGAAAAGAATGATGAATAATAAGGATTGTGTTATCAATCTGGGAGAACTTACGCTGAATCTACTTTAAGAATTCGAGTTTGAAGGCAAGGAGGGTAAAGTGTTAAAGAAGTTTATTAATGACCCAAAGGATGTGGTGGAAGAGATGCTGGAGGGTTTTCTGGCGGCTCACCAGAAACAGGTGAGAAGATTAGAAACCTCAAGAGTTGTGGTGAGAAAAGAGGCTCCCATTAAGAATAAAGTAGGTCTGGTTACCGGCGGAGGTTCGGGGCATAAACCTGCTTTTATTGGATATGTGGGCAAGAGTCTTATGGATGGAGTGGCGGTAGGTGATATTTTTTCTTCCCCTTCTGCCCAACAAATTCATCATGCCATTAGAGCGGTAAATTCGGGCAGAGGTGTCCTTTGTGTATTGGGTAACTACTCTGGAGATGTGATGAACTTTGATATGGCTGCTGAGATGGCCAAAGATGAAGGAATAGAGGTGGAACAGGTCATAATAAACGATGACGTTGGCTCAGGCCCTAAAGAGGAGATGGAAAATCGCCGGGGAGTAGCTGGTGAGGTAATCGTCTGGAAAGCTATAGGAGCAAGAGCAGAAGAGGGAGCTACTTTGAAGGAAGTAAAAGAGGTAGCAGAAAAGGTCAATGCTAATACCAGAAGTATGGGCGTAGCTCACTCTCCTTGCGCTGTTCCCTCAATGCCCTATGGAGGAGAGCCAAATTTCACCCTGGGCGAAAATGAAATGGAGATAGGCGTAGGTCACCATGGAGAGCCAGGTGTGGAAAGAGTCACTATGAAATCAGCCGATGAAACCACGGAAATCTTGCTTAATAAAATCTTGGAAGACCTTCCCTTTAAACGAGGAGATGAGGCAAGTGTATTAATAAGTGGCCTGGGTTCTACCTCTTTATTGGAATTATACATTGTCTATCGCAAAGTGGCAAAAATGCTAAAGGAAAAAGAAATTAGTATTTATACCTCTTACATTGGAGAATATTTTACTTCTATGGAAATGGGCGGATACTCAGTCACTCTAACCAGGCTTGACGATGAGCTAAAGAGACTCCTGGATGCACCAGCTCACTCTCCCTTATTTGTGCAAAGCTGACTATTTGCTAGATTTATTCTTTTTTCTTCTCCTTGACGCAAAATTTTACCTTATTATAATGGTTATAGAAATTTAAGGGAGCGAAAGTAATGGAGAGTGTAAATACCAAAATTAAGTTCTCTTATAAAGATTATAAGAGTCTGCCGGAGTCTGAGACCAAACGCTATGAGCTTGTGGAAGGAGAGTTGATTATGGTCCCCTCGCCAAATGAGTATCATCAACGTGTTTCAGGAAATCTTGAATTTATTTTGCGGGAGTTTGTACAAAAGAGAAATTTAGGAAGAATTTATTATGCTCCCTTTGATGTCCATCTTGGCGACAATATCGTTCAGCCAGACATTCTCTTTGTCTTCAAGGAACGCTCTTATGTTATTACTGAGGAAGAAATCAAAGGAGCGCCTGATTTAGTAATAGAAATTCTCTCTCCAGCAACGGCTGAGCGAGATAGAACTTATAAGAAGGTGTTTTACGCCCGGTACGGTGTGCGGGAATATTGGATTGTAGATCCGGAAAAAAAGATTATTGAAGTGTTGACCTTAAAAAAAGAAGGTTATGAAAGTTTTAATATCTATAAAAAGATAGACACTTTAAACTCATCTCTTCTTCCAGGATTGAATATTAAACTCAGCGAGGTTTTTTAAGGAGAAATCTATCGTAATGCACTTTCCTGAAGGAGCTTTTCCAAAGAATTCTTTTCCTCTCATTATACCAGCTTCCCGGTCATTACCTGTCTCTTTTTCTATAGTAAAATCTATCATAACCAATTTCTTCAAGAGCGAATTCTTCATTGATGTAGGAAAGTTTGTAGCCCAGGGAATTCTTTTGAATAGGAGAATCTTATGAAAATAGCTATCGGAAGTGACCACCTAGGTTTAGAACTTAAGAATATAATCAGAGATTTCTTAAAAGAAAAAGAAATAGAAGTAAATGATTTTGGAACAATGTCCAAGGAGCCCATTGATTACCCTGATATAGCCAAGAAAGTAGCCAAAGCAGTTGCCAAAGGCGATTGCGAGAGAGGTATCCTTATCTGTGGGACAGGAATAGGGATGGCTATTGCTGCCAACAAGGTAAAAGGGATAAGAGCTGCCGTCTGCCATGACCTATACTCTGCTGAAAGGTCTAGAAAGAGCAATAATGCTCAAATAATGGCCATAGGAGCTCTAATAATAGGTTCGGAGCTGGCAAAGAAATTGGTAGAGGTATGGCTGAACTCAGAATTTCAAGGAGGTCGCTCAGAGCGAAAGGTGAAAAAAATAATGGAGATTGAGGCAGAAAACTTTTCTTAGCTCGCGGCAACAGCAAGATTGCTTCGTCGCTTCGCTTCTCGCAATGACGGACCTGGGATGTGACTCCTTACTATGACAACATAGAATCTCACTGAATACTTAAATCGGCTTAACTCTCATCTGCAAAAAAAGGAGAAAAGATCATTGTTCAAGAAAGAAAATTCATACACCAAGATAAAGAAAATTATGAAAAGTATTGTCAAAGAACTTGAAGAAAAGAGAGATTACCTAAACCGGCTGGATGGAGAAATTGGGGATGGAGACCATGGAAGAACTATCACCAATGCTTTTAAAAAGGCAGAGGAGGTATTGTTAGAGAGTGAAAGTGGCAGAGAAGATGAAGCTCGCTTGTCGGGCGAGAATGCTGACCTAGGAACCCTCTTGAAAGGGATAGGAAGAACTATTGCCTTTTCTACTGGTGCGGCGGCTGGTCCCTTATATGGAACCGCTTTTATAGAAGCGGGTAAAGCAACAGAGGGTAAAGAAGAACTTCACCTGGAGGATTGGGTTAAATTAGTTGAGGCAGCCGAAGCAGGAATTATCAAAAGAGGCAGAGGTAAGGTGGGTGAGAAAACCATGCTGGATACCTTACATCCAATGGTTGAAACCTTGAAGGAGATGCTGGCTCAGAATAAACCATTAAAAGAAGCTCTTACGCGAGCTAAAGAAGCAGCGGAGGAAGGCATGGAATCTACCAAGGAAATGGTTTCCAAAAGAGGAAGGTCAAGCCGACTGGGAGAGAGAACCAGGGGACACATTGACCCTGGAGCAGCCTCCACCTATTACATTATAAAAGCTATCATCGGGACTTGTCTTAAAATATAGAAATTTATGTATGTACCGAGGATATTTCTGAAAAAAGCCTGAACTCCAGAGTGCCCCGAGGTGTTCTGGATAAGGAAGCTTCCAAACGGACGGATCAGCAAGTTCACTCACCAGATGAGTCTCTCAACTCAGTATTTGCCAATAATCTCTCACCTTCCAATGTTAGCGTTTCCTCCGGCAATTCGAGGAGGGGAGCCAGTCTCCGTTCATTTGATTTTTCTTCAGAGTAATCCCCAGAGATCTTGCCATCGAGTTTGTCCACGTATTGGCATCAATTCCATTCCGAATCTTTCAGTATTAGGCATTAAGACTCTTGATCCATCGATTACGATATTCTTTCTTGTCTTTGAGGCTTTTTGAAGATCCTCTTTTGTCCACTCGGCAATCTCTTCAGGGACCTCTACCCTTCTTGCAGGCTTCGGGGATTTTTCGTCGAGTTCCTCTCCTCAAATACGGCTGTTACTGTGGTTTTCTTCATAGCTGGCACAGTAATAGCAGAAGAAATCCAGAGGGTAGCCTACAAAAAACTTTTATCTCTCAAGATCTTTCCTGAATTCATCGCGTCTCTGAATCCGCGACTTAAAACGTTCAAGCTTCTTCCATTCTTCGTCGTGACACATACAGGAGAATTGCGGACCAACAGGCATTGGTCTGTATTCGTCGGATCGTTCTACGTGTTTGGCTTCGAGTAGAGCCAATTGTCCTATCTGGGATCCACATGTAAGCTCAATAGGCACTTCACCGTAATTTGCAAGTTCGAGAGTCAGACAGCCTCTCCAATTAGGATGGACATATGTGGCTGCTGCAATTACCAAACCAATTCTAGCATACCGCGATCGCGTAAGGACGAAACCGCATAAGTCAGAGGGCATACTTAAAAACTCAAAAGTGCTTGCCAAGAGAAGTTGTTGTGGATGAATGACGATTGTTTCGCCAAAACGTAAACTGTCTCGCTTCTGAAATTTTCTGATCTCGTGCTCATCAATATTCTTTGGACAAAAAAAAGGATACCGAGTCTTTCTTGGGAGAATAAATTCTAATCCAAGTCGCAGGTTGACAGCACCATAATCGATCTGTGTTTCCTCAAGCAAGGGTACAATCGCAAAATCATCCTCGGGATTTCTTAGCCGATTAATCAAAACTGTTCTAGTAAGTACACTCATGGTATTCTTTCCTTCCTTGCCCATCTCTTTGTGGTCTGTGCTGAATCTATGGCTTTCAGAATGAGATTGAATAGTGTCTGCCGTGCATTTTGTTGGTCCTTTTTGTCTTTGGCTGAGACTAGCTTATAAAAAGAGGACATTTCAAGATTGTAGACATACCAACCGGCGTTGATTATGTCTAACTCTTCAAAGGTATCAAACTTTTTCCTTGATCTATCCCAACGTTGAACCGGTAATATTCCTCTCTTAATAACACGAACGATCGGGAGCACCTTTTCATAATATCTATGCGGATTATATGAGTAAGTCCTGCTGCGATCCCGTATTCCTTTGTGCATCTCCGGTAGGCTCTTTAGAAGCGAATAATAGGCTATTTCACGAAACTTCTTATTGGGGATAACATTTCTATTTAATAGACGCTTCCGCCAGCTCTTTAGCAGATCCCTGATTTTCCCATCCTTGAAATCGGATAATAAATATCCCATATCTTCAAGTTCATCCATCATGACTTTCAGGCGCCAAGTGAACGACGGATGAGTATCGGATCCTTCTGAATCCATTCCCACAATATATACCAATTCAAGAAACGAAAAAAAATATCCTGGCCCCAGTAAATGCAGTGCGAGAAGATCTACGACAAATTCCTTGACCCAATTCTCTGTGATAGCCAAGCACGTTTCCACCACTTTCTGCCTAATCTTATCCTCAGGATATACCAAACTCAGCGTTAATTGTCTCTCCTTGACCCGTGATCCGGAGCCTGAATCTTTGGACAAAAGCTCTGTATTCGCGATCGTCTTGACGAGATTTTCGACACGCTGTTGATCTAGTCTTTCTGGCAAGAATTCTCTGCGCAAATTTTCTCTACTCTCCTTAAGATGGCCAATTTCGTGTACCATTAGCGAAGGTAGTAAAAGAGACCGACGTTCTATCCATGGATAACCCACAAACGCGAAAGAATTACAGACACCCTGATTACTCGCTTTTTTCTTGATCTTTCGGAAAAATGATTCAGGCACATCGCTTTTCAGACTATCGATAAGATTATCAACTACTCCGTAAAACGCCTTTAAAGAAAATTGGTAATCATAGTTTGGAGAGAACGACAGTTCTAACTCTTTCATATCTTCGAATTTGCCAGCCAAGGATTGGCTTGCGCCAAGTATTTCTATTGGAATGCTTGTCAGTTGCCCAGGATTCAAAAAAGGCAATAGTTTTTCATGCATGATAAAGATGCTTACCAAAACTATTCTGGAATTGACGTACAGTTTTTCTTTTCTTCTATTGTCTTCTTTGATTGCCGCCAAATCCTTTAACTTTCTTTCGTAGTACATTCTCAGAACCTTCAGGACTGTTTTGACCGTCAACAGAAGCGATACGGGGCCATGGCGTGGCATGTCCGATTCGAACTCAGTCACCAGCTGCTCAAATTGAAGAATCTTATCTAAAACTATGTCTTTGATTTCCTCGGATAGAATTCTCTCCATCCTAGTCCCCTTTCCACTAATACGTCCTCAGGAATTCGAATATTTTCTTCCAACAAGGTGTCTCGCAGGGCTTCAAAAAAAGTCCTCATACGATTCCATTCGTCCTTCTTCTCACTCATTTGAAAATTCCCAGTTTTCTTGGTTTCTGTAAGTAGTGTGATGGCTTCGGAGAAAAAAATATCAATGTCGGATTCCCCTCGAGTTTGTGTGCTAGGACTTTTCCTTGCCAAATGATCGAGTGCCCTCAGAGTTCGTCCATATGCGAAGCATGATTTAGTGGCATGTTCATCTAGCTCAAGAGTCTTTGTATGATTCATGCCTTTTTTTGCGAACTCAAGTAGCCTTATCGCCTGACCGAAAATTCTCTTGTCTTTGGTGGCCAGTGTTAATGTCTTCGACGTCTCATCTATTGTTTCAACCATATTATCGGCCAGAATCACCTCTTCCACCGATCTAAAAAATCCCTCCTCCCTTCTGTCGCTAAACATCTAATTCCTCCTTTCTTGAGATTACGTATCATGCAACACTACTACATTACGTCGAACTGATAAGTTAGGCTAATTCTAGTCATAAGACACCTGCATTAATGTTGTTCCCAAAGTTTAACCCCTAACTCTTAATCGGCGATAAAAAAACGAGTGATTTCCCTATGGCAAGTTCCCAAAATGTCTTAGTATTAACAACGAATAGAAATTAAATCATTCACCCACGCTATTGTCTCCGGAAGTATCCCTGTAGCTGTGACGACGGTTACTGTCTTCTTGATCATTGGGCTTGATCTCGAAGATACTTCTTTAAGAGATCTTCGACAAGTTTGGACATCGATCTCTTAGGATCGCAAGACACAGCGTAAATATTAAGATTTCTGTGAAGCTTCTCATCTAAGTAAAATGTGACCCGCTTCTTTCTTGCCATAACTTACCTCTACTTTAAGCTATCCTACAGAGCCTCTTTATTTAATTAGTATATAACATAATAACATAAAAGTCAACCCCCCGATTTCAAAAAGTGTGAAGGTGATCCAATACCATAATACTACTTCAAAGATATTCTTCGGTAGTTCAAACAGCTAAGTCATGGACTGATTTATTTGTAATCTAACCATCAGCAAAAACAAGATCGTCACAAGCCTTATGGTTCCATTCCTGAGCTAGATCTCAATGGAAATGTATTACTGAATGATGGGATTACGTTTACTATGTATACAGAAGCTGTGGAATTTGTCTAATGCGAGGGAGGCAGCGAGCCAAGCGAATGTTGAGGGGTAATGCTTTCCCCTCAAATTTAGCGTCCCAAGACATCGAGAACAGAGCTTGTCCAAACTGACCCACAAAGCGAGAAGGGACAATTGAGACAATCTTTCAAAACAATATCTCTATGGCTTTATAAGGGCAGGCAGGAATACAGGCTCCACAAGCAATACACTTATCTTTATTAAAGGAAATTTTCATACTATTGCGGTCAACTACAATGGCTTCTGTGGGGCAAAGAGGAACACATACCGTACAATGGGTACATTTCTCCTCAAGCCATCTTATATCCCGAGCCAGGGACTGAATATTTACGTTTAACCCATTGAGATAGTCCATCCCCCTTTTCAAAGCGCTTTTCTCGCCGCTGAGCTCAATCATAAGCCGCCCTTCCTCTTCTGGGCTAATCTTTGCCCTGAGGATATTAACTACCAGATCATAATCTTTGATAAGTCTATAGGTAATAGGTTCCTCTACTAACTTGGGGGGAAAAGTCAAAACTAACCTTCGCTTGGCCATTATAAGCTCCTTGTCCTACCTTATTTTTCTTTCCCTGAGAGGTTTAAACATTACTCCTGAATCAACCGAAGGAAGCAGTTCTACTGGCTCAGTTAAGAAAAATTCTCCTTTCTTAATCCAGTTTTTAAGAATTCCTGCAATCTTTCTTGCCTTAGCATAACTAGAGAGGCTGGCTGTGGGAACTTCTTTCCCCTGAATGGTTATTTTGCCGCTCTTTAGCTCGCCATAATTTACCTCAGCTAAACTGTCCGATTTACCTTTGGGATAGGCATCACTATAGTCTATAATTTGGGTGTAAATCTCCTCATCTCTAACCGCTGTATATTGTAGTATTTCCTCATTGAGGATGGGGATGGGAAGTCCAATTCCCACCGTTAGGTTCACTCCATATCCCCTCAGTGTTGTTCCCCTGAGCCACTCTGGGCTCATTTTCTTTAAGTCACCTATTACGGCAATGGTTCCAGCCCCTGAGCGAGGAACCCCTCCCTTAGTACGAGGGACGTTAGGATTGTGCTGAGTTCCTTGCCAGGCGATATAGCCTATTCCGCCCCCCAGGAAAATCCTCGTTCCTATGCCAATAGTCTTATAATAAGGGTCATTAAATAGGGGAGACAGTTGTCCCGCACTACAATAATTAGCATTGCCTAATCTTGGCTGCAATATCCCCATATAAGTGTAAATGACTTTATTGGAGAGATTCACAGCCACATTATAGTTTTGATAAGCATTCCTGGGATTGAAAAGAACCGCTTCGTTGAAGTCCTTTATATTGATCCAGGTCTCCAGGTTCTTGCGTGGATAGCAATCTGTCCCATAGGCACTGGCCACCAGCTTTACATCTTTACCCGTTACCAAATCCTCAATTACATGTCCTCCTCCATATCTAAATTCCCCCGGATGAACTCTGTTACGGGAATCGTTATCAGGAAGGGCAGCAGCTCCCAGGAAAAAATCTACAGCAGCCAGACCCGTATATACAGGAACTTCATTAAGATAGGTTTTTCCCCCTCCCAGTTTTATCTTGGGCTTAGAATGTCCTGTGTTAAAGTAAGCTCCTGAGGAACACATTGGTCCAAAGGTAGCACTGGTAACAATGTCTATCTGCCGAGCAGCTTTTTCAATGCCCTTTTTCTCCACCAGGTCTATGATCTCCTCTGCAGTTACTACTACTACCTTTCCTTTTTTTATCTTCTCATTGATTTCAGCAATTGTTTTGGCCATTTCGTGTTCCTTCCATCTTTTTCTATCTCTATTTTGTTCTATTATATCAGCTAAGAGTCAATATTTCAAGCAATACCTCAGGACAATTTCTTCCGTCGCTGTATATCGTTGCTAGTTACTCGTTGCTAGTATCTCGTAAGAAAAGACCTTAAAATCCACAAAGCAATACTATTGACGGAATACAATTTACACACTTTTTTCTTGTCCCCTCGGGAAGAGGGAATACAAGCGACTAGCGACAAGCAACGAGCAACGGATTTCAAGAAAAGAGTTCTGTACTCAAATATCTCTCCCCGGTGTCAGGAAGAATGACTACGATAAGCCTTCCTTTAGTTTCTTTTCTTTTGGCTACCTTCAAAGCAGCAAATGCGGCCGCCCCGGAAGAAATCCCAGCCAGGATCCCTTCTTCCCGCATTAACCTGCGAGTAGTAAGGATAGCCTCTTCGCTCTTCACTTTGACAACCTCATCTATTAATTCTAACTCAAGCACTTCCGGTATGAAGCCAGCCCCGATCCCCTGGATTTTGTGAGAGCCAGCTTTTCCACCAGATAGAACGGGAGACTCTGCCGGTTCCACAGCTATAGCCTTTAGAGTAGGCTTCTTCTTCTTTATAAATCTGGCAACGCCGGTAATTGTACCGCCTGTACCTACGCCACTTACCAGGATATCTATTCTGCCTTTACTGTCTTCCCAGATCTCCCTGGCTGTTGTCCGATAGTGGATGTCAGGATTAGCAGGATTATTGAATTGTTGAGGAATAAAGACTCGGCAGTCATTAGCTGCTAGCTCCTCTGCCTTTTTTATAGCTCCTTTCATCCCCTCTGAACCAGGTGTTAAGATAATCTCTGCTCCAAAGGCTTTAAGTAAAGATCTTCTCTCCAAACTCATAGTGTCAGGCATAGTGAGGATTAGTTTATAACCTTTTACAGCAGCTACAAGAGCTAAAGCAATGCCAGTATTTCCACTGGTTGGCTCCACAATAATGGTCTCTTTATTAATGAGCTTTTTCTTTTCTGCTGTTTCGAGCATACTCAAGCCGATACGATCTTTTACACTTCCACAGGGGTTAAAAGACTCTAATTTTGCTACCACCTCTGCCCCCAAGCCTCTAGCTACTCTATTTAGCCTGACCAAAGGTGTCTTTCCTATTAGTTCAGCAATACTATCGGCTATTCTGGCCATCTGCTGCACCTCCCTAAAGAGAGCGTATAGCGTTTAGCGGATAGTAAAAACCTAAACGCTACCGCTTTCAGATTCATTCTATACGCTATACGCTGAGCTAATACAGCAAGAGAAAAAAATCTCCTCAGATCTCTCTATTTTCTCCAAGATCATTCTTCTTTTCTCGGGAAGAGAGGAGACATTTCTCTCAATCTTCCCACAATCTCAACCAGATTCTCCACCGTATAATCTATATCTTCTTCCTTACTCTCTCTGCCCAGAGAAAACCTTACTGAACCTTGAGCTATTGCCGGTGGAACTCCAATAGCTGAAAGTACATGCGATGGTTCCAGAGAACCAGAAGCACAGGCTGAACCGGTAGAGGCTGCGATTCCTTTTAAATCTAAATTCAAAACTAAGGATTCTCCCTCTATAAACTCAAAAGAGACATTCGAGGTGTTGGGCAGTCTCTCAGTGGGATGACCATTAAAACGAATATAATCTATATTATCTTTAATTTTATTCTCCAGCCTATCTCGCAGTTTCTTTACATAACTATACTCTTGCTTCATTTCTTTACTGGCTATTTTGACTGCCTTCCCTAACCCCACTATACAGGGAACATTCTCTGTGCCTGCTCTACGCTTCCTTTCCTGTTCTCCTCCATGAATCAAAGGATGAATTTTGGTACCCTTGCGGATATATAAAGCTCCTACACCCTTAGGGCCGTAGAACTTGTGGGCAGATAAAGAAAGAAGGTCTATTCCTGACTCATTCACATTTATGGGTATTTTCCCTACACTCTGGACAGCATCAGTATGGAAATAAACGCCACATTCACGGGCAATTTTCCCAATTTCTGCAATTGGCTCAATGGTTCCTATTTCATTATTGGCATGTATGATGCTGATAAGGATAGTCTCATTTGTAATCGCCTCTTTTACCCGGCTAGGGTCAAGCCAGCCATACTTATCTACTGGTAGATAAGTTATCTTCTTACCCATTTTTTCTAAGTATTTGCAGGCAAACAGGACAGCATGATGCTCTATGGAAGAGGTAATGATATGTCCTCCCTTTCCTTCAAGAACAGAGGCTACTCCCTTTAGTGCAAGATTATCGGCTTCTGTTCCTCCACTGGTAAAGACTATCTCTTTTGGCTCGGCTCCAATTAGACAGGCTAATGCCTCTCTCGCATCATCGATTGCCTTCCTTGCCTCTTGCCCGAAAGAGTATATGGTAGAAGCATTACTAAAGACATTCTTATAATAAGGTAACATTGCTTCTAAAACTTCCACATGAAGGGGAGTGGTAGCATTATAATCTAAGTATATTCGTCTCATTCAACCCTCTCTTTAAATTTGAAAAATGTATTTGTGTTCAGGCTGCGAAAGACTGGATATCTTTCTTGACTTCTCAAGTAAATCCTCCAGACTGGTCTTCTCTAAAACCTCTTTTATCTTGTCCCCTAATTCCCTCCAGAGGAGTCGAGGTGAACAATCTGTTATATATTTACAGTGAGCCTTTTCTTTATCATCGAGACAATAGACAGGAGTTACAACTTCCTTTAAAGCTTTCATAATATCCATTATTTTGATTTCTCTTGCTCTCAAGCTAAGTAAAAAGCCTCCTCCTGGTCCTCTTACACTCTTCACTAATCCTGCCTTACGCAGTTGATTGAAGATTTGCTCTAAATAATTGAGAGAGATTCCCTCTCTCTGGGAGATATTTTTAATAGAAACAGGACCCATATCTTCATGAACAGCTACATCAAGCATAGCTCTTACTCCATATCTCCCCTTGCTAGATAACCTCACTCTTCATCTCCTATCCCTGATGTCTCCCCTGGGGTAATTCCCTCTCTTACCGGACGTGCTTCTAGTTCTTTTGTTCTGCCCTCTAATTCTCCTATCCTTTTTACCAGAATATTAACTGCCTCAGCTACAGGGTCAGGAAGCTTACCATGCTCAAGATCGATTAATGGCTTCACCAGGCGTTCCTTTCTCTCCATGACCTTACCGGGGATGCCTACTACAGTAGCTCCTGGAGGAACTGATTTGACCACCACTGAACCAGCACCAATCCTGGCTCCATCTCCTATCTTTACTGGGCCAAGAATAGTGGCTCCTGCTCCAATAACTACATAGTTGCCAATGGTCGGATGACGTTTTTTTCTCTCCCGAGTCGTCCCCCCCAGAACTACCCCCTGGTAAATCAACACATCGTCACCGATTTCAGATGTTTCTCCAATCACTACTCCCATTCCGTGGTCGATGAAGAACCTTTTTCCAATCTTAGCCCCGGGATGGATTTCAATTCCTGTCAGAAAACGGCCAATATGAGACATGAATCGAGCCAGAGAAATGAATTCTCTTACCCAAAGAAAATGAGCCAGCCGATATAGCCAAATAGCATGCAGGCCTGGATAGCAAAATACTACCTCGCAGAGATTCCTGGCTGCTGGGTCTCTCTTAAAAACAGTCTGTATATCTTCTCCTATCCTCTCAGACATTCACCTTCACCTCTTTATTAGACGAATTTTCCTAAATACTATATAACTTAGTAATCTTGTCAAGTGATATTTCTTATTATGGTGTATAATATAATACTTTTGTCAACTATTTTTCGAAGGATTTTTTGCGCGTGCGCTAGACAAAACTAAACTAAATAGTAGAATCAATTGATTGAGATTGGGAATTCTCTTATGAAAAATCAAGGATTCTAAAGTGCAGAATGTATCTTTCCTTATCGCATTAGGAGCGGGAATTCTTTCCTTCCTTTCCCCCTGTGTACTTCCTTTGGTTCCTTCTTATCTTTCTTTTATTACTGGAATTTCTGTCAATGAACTACTAAGGGAGGAAAAGAATCCGAAAGTAAATAAAATTGCTATTCTTCACTCTATTATGTTTGTCCTTGGCTTCTCTCTTGTCTTTACTCTTTTAGGAGCCTCAGCCAGCCTGGCCGGGAAAATCCTTCTTCAATATCAGATATGGATAGCCAGGATAGGAGGAGCTTTTATCATTTTCCTTGGCATTTATTTCACCGGAGTAATTAATTTGAATTTCCTACAAAAAGAGAGAAGATTTTACTTTAAAGAGAAACCGATAGGATATATTGGCTCCTTACTGGTAGGAGTTGTCTTTGCTGCTGGCTGGACCCCCTGCGTAGGACCTATTCTCGCCTCTATTCTCCTTTATGCTTCCACTACTGATTCTCTTCTTTCGGGCATTACTCTTTTAGGAGCTTACTCAGTGGGATTTGCTATTCCCTTTTTATTAATATCTTTAGCCTTAGGAAGATTCCTGGAGCAATATAAGAAATTAAAGAAACACATGAGATGGGTTTCTTTAATGGGTGGACTCTTTCTGATAGGGGTAGGAATCCTCATAATGACTGATTATTTCTTTATTTTAACTGCTACCTTCAACCGCTGGCTTTCCCCCATCTAAGTGAGCTCAGCCTTTAATAGGCCGGGTCTAAAACAGAATAAATAATAGTTATTAAACTAAAATTAGGAGATAAAAAGTGAGAAAAAGAAAGTGGACTATAGGAATAATTGTTTTGCTAGCAGTTGTCTTTGGCGCCTATATCTCCTGGCATTTGCTCTCCGGAAAAGAGGAAAGGGGAGGAATAGAACAAAAAGAATGGAAGGAGGAAGAGGAAATAGCAGTAGAAGAAGAAAGGCTTATTCAACCTCTATATGCATCTGTAGGTGTCCAGAGAATTAACCTTCCTTTTGAGGCAAAAGACTTCACCCTGGAGGATTTAAGGGGTTCTATGGTAAGCCTGAAAGATTTTCAGGGCAAAATAGTATTCTTAAATTTCTGGGGCAGTTGGTGTGGTCCCTGTCGTGATGAGATGCCTGCTATGGAGTTGCTCTGGCAAATATTCCAGGATGATGATTTTGTTATTCTGGCAGTAGATGTTAGAGAAAGAAGAGATGAGGTGAGTTCTTTCATAGAAAAGAATGATTATACTTTCCCTGTACTCTTAGACCTCTGGGGTAAAGTAGAAAATATTTACAGCATTAGAGCCTATCCCACCACTTTTCTCATCGATGGGGAGGGAAAGGTAGTAGGTAAAGCCTTAGGAGCCAGGAAATGGGCAAGTAAGGATAGTTTTGATTTGATAAAATACCTACTGGACAAGAAAGAAACGGATTGAAAGAACCATTAATTGGCTGCCTTAACTATTTATATCAATCAACTAACTGCAAACGAAACCTTATTGATTTTTATTGGCGATTTTATATAATAGGATATGTTCGGTTGGGAACTCTCCTGAGATTGCCACGCTTGCTTTCGGCAAGCTCGCAATGACAGAAAGAAGAATCGAGTAAGATGAAAAAAAAAGTGCCGTTAACAAAAAAATCCTGGCTGCAAAAAATCAAGAATTTTGCTAAGAGACTGCTGTGGATTCAGGATTCTCCCCAGAAAATCGCTCTTGGATTGGCTATAGGTGTATTCTGGGGAATTATGCCTACCTTTGGATTTGCCATACTCTTTTCTCTGCCCACCGCACTCCTTTTGAAAGGAAACAGACTGGCTGCCATTCTGGGTACTTTTGCCAATAATCCCCTTACTTTTCCCTTCGTCTATGCCTCAGGAATAAAAATTGGCCAGTTGATTCTAAAGACCACTCCCGTGCCTTTTTCCTTGGAGTTTTTCAAAGTGGAAAGTTTGCTCAGTGTAGGTAAGTCGCTCCTGGTAGGGAGTATTTTTCTAGCCATTGGTCTAGCTCTTCTCACCTATTTTTTAGTATTACAAATAATCATCAGGTATAGAGCTCACCATCGTACAGAATAGAGCCTGATTAAACACAGCTTAGAGTTATTCTAGAGGGGTAATTCTCCTTGGGCAGTAAGAGGTGGTTCCTTGCTAAAATATTTATAGAGAAGGTGGGTGGCTACTCTCCCCTTAGGAGTCCTATTAATAAAACCTTCCTGAAGTAGGTAAGGCTCATAAACCTCTTCTATAGTATCAGGCTCTTCATTGACTACCATAGCCAGTGTTTTTATTCCTACCGGTCCTCCATTAAACTTGTAAAGGATGGTTCCTAGAATCTTTCTATCCATCTCATCCAAACCTTTTTCATCTACCTCCAACATAACAAGAGCTTCTTTGGCTATGTTTTCAGTTATTACTCCTTTCCCCTTTATCTGGGCGTAGTCTCTCACCCTTCTAAGAAGTCTGTTAGCAATCCTTGGTGTGCCTCGGGAACGACGCGCCATCTCTCGTGCTCCCTCCTTTTCTACTTCTACCTTCAATATCCGAGCTGACCGAAGGATAATAGAATAGAGCTCTTCTTCTTTATAAAAATCTAGCCGACTCACCACTCCGAATCTATTGCGTAAAGGAGAAGTAAGAAGTCCTGCACGGGTAGTTGCCCCTACTAAAGTAAACTTAGCCAGGGGCAATTTGACAGAACGTGTATGAGCCCCCTTCCCTAGAATGATATCTACATTGTAGTCCTCCATAGCTGAGTAGAGTACCTCCTCAACTGAAGGGGGAAGACGATGAATCTCATCTATAAATAACACATCTCCATCTTGAAGCTCTATGTTGGTAAGAATTTTAGCCAGATTACCTGGTTTATCAATAGCTGAGCCACTGGTAGACTGGATCCTAGCCTTCATCTCATTGGCAATAATATGGGCTAATGTTGTTTTCCCCAGTCCGGGTGGACCGCAAAGAAGAGTATGGTCCAGACAATCGCCTCGTCTTTTAGCTGCCTGGATAAAAATCTCCAAATTGCCTTTTATCTTAGATTGTCCAACGAATTCCTGCATCACCCGAGGTCGGATAGTGGACTCAAATCTACTCTCTTCTTCTTGAAGAATAGGTGTAGTAACTCTCTCTTCCATCTCTTCCTATCTATAGTAGTTTATAAGTTTATTCCTTGTTGTGTAAAAAAGGGTAGAATAAAAAAGAATAAAAAAGGAATAAAAAAGGGGACGGTTCTATTTTTATTCTATTTTTATTAAAAATGTATATTTTTGTCTTTTTCTGGACAATCACAGTTATAGAATTAAGTTCTTTTTTCATAACATAATATATATAATACAAGAGCGAGAGTGGAGTATAATAAAAATAGAACCGTCCCCTTTCTTCTACTTTTCCTTTCTTCTACCCTTTCTTCTAAAAAGTCTGGTTAGAAATTATATATATTTCAGTGCCTCTTTAATCAGGCTAGCCAGGTCTATTTCCTCTTTAGAAGCGTTTATTACTTGATTTATGGCCTTTCTTGCTTCATTCCGGGTATATCCTAAAGAGAGGAGAGCAGATAAGGCATCTCTTGCCAGTTCTTCATCGCCTCCCTCTATTATCTCTTCTTCTGCTACTCTTTCCTTAAGCTCTAAGATTAATCTTTGGGCAGTTTTCTTTCCGATACCGGGAATATCGATTAGAGTAGCTAAATCTCCTCCTTTTATTGCTTTCTTGAACTCAGAAGGAGAAAGACTAGAGAGCATCCTTAGAGCAGATTTTGGCCCAATTTTGGAAATAGAAATAAGGAGAAGAAAAAAATCCCTTTCCTCCTGATTGAGGAATCCATATAAAGAAAGACCATCTTCTCGGCAATGAAGATAAGTATTGATCTTTATCTCATCTCCTTCTGCTGGCAGAAGGCCATAACTGGAGAGAGGTAAACTAATCTTATATCCTATACCCCCTGTTTCTATGACGATAAAGGCAGGAGATTTATACTGGAGAACTCCCCGCACATGCTCAATCATACTTCGTCTCCCTTCTCATAGACTGTGATAGCTATATCCGGGCAGACAAGACCACAGAGAGCGCATCCAGTACATTTCTCTTTCTCGCTAAAGACTGCTGGATGATAACCTTTATCATTAAAGTCAGAATTCAGGTGGATTATATTCTTGGGACAAAATTTGACACAGAAACCACACCCTTTACATTTTTGAGTATCAATAATAACCTGGAACATTTTCTTTAGATTAGGTATTTATAGGCAGTTAGAGCCTTCCCTTTGCTCCTAAGCTACCACAAAAAGTAAGGAAGTCAAGAAATGCCTCAGGACAATTTCTTCCGTCGCCATTTTCGTATTGCGTATATCGTATTGCGCAATACGCATCACACACGACGCATCACGATTTTGATTCAGCCTTATATCTTATTCCCCAGCCAGTTTCTATTTGCCTCAAACATCTCCTTTACCATCTTCTTTATTTCGGCCAGGCTTAAAACGGCAGAGGTTAAGGGGTCAAAATAAATCGCCTGAAATATCTTTTTGGGATCACCGCTGATAGCACCCTCCACCGCTAGTTCTTCACACCGGGCACTGATATTGTTGAGAATAGCCAGTTGTGGCGGTAGCGAACCTACATGAATAGGACTAAATCCACGCTTGGAGGCAACTACTGGTACCTCAACACAGCAGCCTTCTGGAAGATTATCTATAAGACCAAAGTTCCTCACATTTCCGTTAAATTCATACAGGGTTCCATCTCCAATTGTGGCATTGA